>Ga0131853_10007250_pt1 | contig 20040 bp, 13 predicted proteins | sample TergutLab28metaG_FD_92764 | JGI IMG/M metagenome (GOLD analysis project Ga0131853, IMG submission 92764) | Labiotermes labralis P1 segment gut microbial communities from Petit-Saut dam, French Guiana - Lab288 P1 (version 2) (version 2) | ecosystem: Host-associated > Arthropoda: Insects >... | reverse complement strand
CATGGCACTGGAATAACAACCGATCGCAAAACGTTTGCCTCTCCGTGACAACATGGCACTGGAATAACAACCGATCGCAAAACGTTTGCCTCTCCGTGACAACATGGCACTGGAATAACAACCAATCGCATTTCCCACGTGGAGGAAACGCTTACAGATTTGTGTACAGCGAACATAATTTACAAATGTGCGGCGCGAACAGTTTATTTTTAGTTTGGACCGGAAACTGATAGAACTCAATTTGTGAAACGCGTGCCTTCCTTGTTCTATAGCGGTTCTACGCAAATACTTGCTGCAAGAAAATTACCAGAACCAGTAGAGATAACAAGACAGGCTATGCGCGTATAACGTAACACTGACGCGCGTTCGTGCAACCATTGATGCAGTGGAAAAGAAATAAGTATTACATATTTCGGGTGTGTGTTTGTAGCTTTAGTTATGCAGCATGCATTGCGCATGCGCCATATTGTCACCTGTGGCCTTATCGGCTCTAGATTTTTTTTTTACATTATCTCATAGCGGAACGATGTACGAAAAAAAAAACTGACATAAATCATGTGTTTTGATTTTCTCTATAAATTTTGTCTGAAATATTTCTCATTAAAAGAAGAACTGAACGAGATATGATCAGAACTGCATATAGGTCTTCACGTAAAGTACCCGTCATTCTTGTCAGATTTTAATGTAACTTGAATTTTCTCGACAGATGTTCGAAAAATACCTAAATATCAAATTTAATGAAAACGCGTTCAATAGGAGCCGAGCTGTTCCATGCAGACGGACAGACGTGACAAAGCTAATCGTCGCTTTCCGCAATTTTGCGAAAGCGCCTAAAAACGGACGGACACTGGCGTCAGACACTGAAGAATATAATGGGTTTTGTCTGACGTCACAGAACCTTACTACCAGTCAGTCGGTGGACATCTTACATTCAATCAGTGAAGATTTTTACGTACAACCAAACCACCAATTACGCTGACTTATCTCTACTAATGAAACCTGAAGACTCATCACTGTTAACATGAATGCCAACAACTGAAGACGACTATGAGCTACTTCTGACCACCTCCCATCCTTGCAGCACGTCACGAATATACATGTTCATGATATCGCCCCATCCGTTTTCCGGTCTTAAAACAGCCGCTTATCAAGATGTCCCATAGAAGTTCTATGCGCATAAAAATCCCTTCATCACCATAATACCCATAAACATCAGAGAATACAGGTGCGCAAGGCATCAAACTTCCACCACCAGATATGGTACTTAAACCTAAATAGGAACTGCGTTCCTACTCAAATCTACAATCCTCAGATAAACAACGATGAGCCTGAGGAAAGGAAAGAAGTTTCATCTCTTACACACAACATAAAAAATATCTGCAACATATCCGTGCACTGACGAACTCAAAAGTTCAGGTTCTCCGTCGGGCAGGATTCGGCGAAACACAGTGGCACACAGTCTGTCCACTCTGCACCCCGTAGGCCTACCTCTGAATTAATTCAGTTAGCATGCAAGGCTTTGTGTATTGACTCTTGACGCCACTGTGGGCTGTGCACGAGGAATGCATGTGCCTGAACGTCCTCAATACAAAGAGAAGTTTCCAATCATATAAAACGTACTGGCCATTGCCTGAAGCTCTGAACGTGGCACGGTGTTCCGGCGCAAGAGCTAGGTTCACGTAACTTCACAATGCATGCATTGCTTATCAGCATGACAAGCTTGTGTAAAGGTCGACAACCTGAGGACGTCGCAACCTTTTCGTGCGGCCCGTCACAGGATTTCAGAATCAACCAATGCGAGGACGAAGTGGAAGACCGTTACTAACGAGAATATTAATCCTTTAAAGACGAACCGTAAACTATTTTATTGAAAGATCCAGTTTGTACCGAGCAGAAAACGTTTTCAACTCGCTTATAAAAACCAATCAGTTGATGTTACATAGGGAAAAAGTCGTTGTATGTTAGGCGCGTTCGCAAAAGTGCGAAAAACGACTATTAACTTCATCACATTTAGGTTGAAGAAATCCAACAAGATGCAACAGTATGCAGATATTTATCTACTGCTAAATTACTCTACATGTTTCGGGCGTCCATCGCGCCCATCATCAGGAGTACATAAAACTGCAGTTGCAGCCTCTGGTACAGATCATACTATCTGGGAAGCAAGCTTCTTCAGGTTTGAAAAAGCTTGCTCCCCAGATAGTATGATTTGTACCAGAGGCTGCAAACTACATTATTATGTACTCCTGATGATGGGCGCGATGGACGCCCGAAACATGTAGAGTAATTTAGCAGTAAATAAATATCTGCATACTGTTACATCTTGTTGGATTTCTTCAACCTATAATTACGATGCACGGAACTACAAGCAAAACATTCATCACGTTTGTGAGTCTGTCCGTTCGCATGGAACAACTGGGCTTCCACCATACAGATTTTCGTGAAATTTGATATTTTATTATTTTGGGGAAATATGGCCAGAAAATTCAAGTTTGATTAAAATCTGGCAGGAATTATGGGTACTTTACATGAAGACCAACATACACTTCTGATAACATCTCACTCAGTTCTTCTTGGAATGAGAGATGTTTCAGATAAAAGCTGTAGAGAACATCAAAACACACATTTTATGTTCAAAAACTTCTTTTCGGAAATCGTAGCGTTTATAAGATAATGTGGGAAAATCCAGTACAGCCGGGCCGACCACATATGACAATATAATATGGTGCATAAGCATTGCATGCTGGGTAACTAAGGATACAAACACACACTCAGAGTGTGCAATACTTACTGCTTTTCCACTGAAAAGATGGTTGCATGAACGCGCCTCAGTGTTACGTTATACGTACGTTTCCTGTCTTGATCGGAGGTAAATGAATACAGTGTAGGCAGGATGTACAGTTTCAGAATGTTAAACTTGTTGATGCGTCAAGTAACCAGTAGGCTTTAGAAGGTTAAAATACCAAGGAAAGAAAACATCGTGCTTCGTACCAACTGTTTGAGATAATAAAGCTACGAGCATTTCAAGACAACAGTTTTTTTTTTGGGTGGAGCGGGATTTCCATCGCCCTTTTATATGTACACTGCACTGAAGTAAAGTAGAGTAAAGTGCAACAAAGTGACCCCTACAATGATGTTTATTTTTGGACTCTGTCCATCGTCTAATTTTTATGTAGCACGAGGTTTCGGAAGCCGGCTCTGCTTCCGTCTTCTGAGGAAAAAACACACATACTGGGGAAACTTCGTGCTATCTAAAAATTCGACGATTCGCGAAGTTCAGAAAATAATATTACGCCTTCAGTTAGTCTACCACCGTCAAAACCATACACAGCAGAATTAAAGTGACACCTGCTTACGACAGTAAAGCATATAGGGAGAAAAGAGGTATAACTCCTTTTATTCTTAACCTTGGCACCACAAGGAAGTCACGTCCCGGCCGCTTTACCCCCACAGAAAGAGTCACCGGTACCCATTCAACAACAAACTGGGTGGGCCCTAAAGCCGATATCGAAGTTTTGGAGAAAAAAAAAAGCCTTGCCCTTGTCGAGAAACGAACACCGAGTCATTATGCCCGTATACTAGTGACTATATTGATTACACTATTACGACTCCCCTATTATTGACAAGAACATTTGAGTGTCTTATTTAACGACGCCCTTACTGAGATCACATGGTGTCGGTGCGTGAAAATACTGACAGACAAAACAAAGTAATTTCTTTACTGCCAAATTCGAATAAAAGTAACTATTTCTCAGACAGTGCTACACTCCTGATATTCATCCTCCTCAGTAACGCATCAAGGCGGCATTCCTCCGCGGAGGTTGTAATTTCTGTTAGTTACGTTATAAGAAAGCATGGTTCCAATCACCGTCAGGTCTAGTAGGTGAGAGGGTAGTGCGCCGGAATTAGGCGACATTCTTTATTATACTGAAGTCAGATGGTTAGGTGGCTTAGCACAGATAAGCCTAATATGCTGAGAAAGTATTCTGAAAGTAGGAATTGAGATATTAGTAAGCAATTAGGGTAAATCAGCACTCCAACTCTTGCACGCATAGTGCCATGTCGTATAGATATCACATTTTCCATGACACGTACTTTCAGTGGGGAAAGGGGAAATTCTCCCTCGTGTATCTGGAGAAAAAATAAATTCGCTGCACGAGGAAATATTTCAGGTCTTTTCCAACTGTTTAAAAATTCATCGTCACAATTCCATTATCTTAAATCTCCTTTCAATGAAATTCATCTTTTCAAAAACCCTATTACAGCAAACGACGACGACGACGACGACGACAACAACAACAACAACAACAACGCTGTTAATGAGTTTCAGATGCACGTAACCGAACAAAGTCCAAGGTTTCATTGGAAAATTATTTTAAACCAACAAACATGAGGCCATTTTATTCAGGATCTTCGAAAGTTGCAATACAATTCAGGAAATGCGTAGCAGGAACGATGGCAGTGTTTGCAAGTAATCGTAATCTCTTCTGAAGTTTCGGAGGAAAGAATTTTGTCTCAAGTCGAAATATGAACATCAACAGCAAGAACTAAGAACTAATACAACGAACGTACGGTCAAAGTTTCAGGAAATATTAACCCGCTGTAGTTGCTTTAAAAGTTTCCTCTTCCTTAACTCCGAGAGTTACGACATTCACATGTTGGAACGTGAGCTACGTTTGAAATTTGGGCCCTGAATATATGGCTATATAATAAACACCTGAGGTTTGGTAAGATTCTCTGTATAAAATAATTTCTCTGTATTTGCTACTAATGCACAGATTTTTTTATTTTGAAACACGCATTTTAAAAAAACAGTAATAAAGTCATTTAAATAATTATATCTTGAATTGCAGAGTTGTTAAAATTATCCAAAACAGCGAGAATACTTGTAACTAAAATGTCATTTTCAATTTTATTTTGAGGTCTTTCCTCGTTCTAAAAATTTAACACGTAACGGTTGATGGAGTACTGAGAATATTAAAAACCTACCTCTGCTGTCCATTTTAAGGTGAGAACTACTTACACCATTTTGTGTTATAGAAATATAGTTGACTGTTCACGACATTAATTTTCCTTTGCGGCCCTCGACAAACGCGCGAACAATGCGGCTGGAGGCTAATGAACCTCGGTGGTACGCACCTGTTCTGAGGATTATAAATCTTGAAACAAACAATATTTTAAAAGGGAGGGATGATGGGGTTTCCTAGCTTTCTAAGCAACAATTCCAACATGCAACAGTTTTACTAAAATTCATTAACATTAATTACAAACTCGACTACATGTGAGTTTCTAGAGACACAATAAAAAAATCTAATTCTGAATACTGTCTGTAGAAGTGTTTCTGTCCACATATTATGACTGTCAGCTGACACATACGCTTGTTTTGAACACTTAAACCCTTAGTTTCTTCCATTATTTGCGAAATACGGTTTTCCGGTCTTTTATCCAGAGTTTTTGAGCAGCTTCTATGCCAGATTTTTCACAACCCCCCAACAGAACACAGTACCCTGTTTTTAACATGCCTGTTACGAAAATCACATCGCACAAGGCCAGTTTGCTTATGCATATATTTATGAAATTCAAGATATATTACCTTGTATTACTTTGTATTTGTCAGTACTGATACACAAAACCTCAGACCGCACGGAATCATTTCAGTTGGCTGTATGGTGTGTATTTAGTTCCTACAACAACAACAACAACAACAACAACACCGGCAGCGGCGGCGGCAGCAGCAGCAACAACAACAACGACAACAACCGCATTTCCGGAACCACGCATGGTACATCTCTTTCGATCCTATAAATTGACACCCAGCACCATACTGGACATTTTTTATCGTTTCGTATTCGTTTAAAAGGTCAACGTTTCAGAAGATGGGTTTTAAACACAGAGGAGACGGTGGAAAATTTCGAATGTACACGTAAGTTTTACCTTTTAAAGCTCATTGGTTACCTTATGTATCACGAGGATAAACAATGAAAAATTCTGCGTTCTGCCCACAGAGTGCATTCGTGTTCTGTGTGGATCTCACAACACAGACATTACTTCCCTATCCAGTATTAACTTACGGCTTTAATAACCCAGACGGAGTGTGTTTACTGCGCAGTACGCGCTGACCTTTTAAATACTTGTAGTTAACTTTAGTCTTCAAAGGGTTAATAAAAATCCTTCGTCAGGAACCGTTCCATGTATCCTGTCCGTATGAATATCATAAAACAGTTAAAGCAATTTCGATTTACCATATTCCAGAGGCTCCCCTGCTAAAATTCTGCACAAATCTATTGTCTCCGTTACCCCACACATATGTCCAGCACATGGTTGCTACTCGGATCCCACTCTTTCGTGAGAGAATGAAAACGGTGTAGGTGTACAAGAAATTTTCACTGCACACCTCAGCACGAGCAGAAATGCTAGTCTGACGTGGCCGCACACTGGTTCAGAAACACTCGAGGTTAATCGTTACCATGTAGGGAAATTTATCTCGTTTCCGTTACCTATTTCAACAAACACATCATAACTACACGTGGTTTATCTAGTTATCTGAAGTAGCACTTCATCTATATTGATTGGGCCCAACAGTGGATGATGTGCATTGTGGCGAAGCTGCTGATGCATTGGCAGGTGAATTTTAACCCTTTGAAGGCTTCAATATGCTCTTATTTCAAGATTCAGTGCTTGCCGCGCAGGAAACACGCCGTTTAGGGTATAAACACCATTAATATTGTATAGAGAAATAATTGCTGTCTGTTCTGAGAAAAATACAAAATACATAAAAGTGCTCCGCGATTAGAACGTAATATTTTTAAAAGTTTAACGATGTTGTACCAGTTGCTGACGTTGTACTGTGGCGCAAGAATGGTATGCTGAGGCGAAAAGGTTATGCCGATGGTTGTGTCCTCTTTTATAATATCACACAAGCACAGTAACCCAACACAGGCACTGAAATAGCTTCGATGAAGAAAGATGGTTGCCTGTGAATAAGTTACTACCGTCTCCTTCTAAATATGTACCTATCGGAAATTCATAATCCTTTTTTCAGTTCATTCGAAGTAGTATAAATGATCAACTTCAGCAGTCGTAAAAAGTCTTGAAATAATCTATAAATCAATCATTTCTGGTTACCTTACGGTTGCATTCAGGTCCGAATCATAAGGATTTATGGTCAGAACTAACCAAGGATGAAGTATTTTCTGTTTCTTCGATTCTATCGTTTCCATACTTCACAGTCACACTAAGCAACATTTTTCTCACATTTTGCTCTTTCACTGAATAATGGCTTGAACAGGTCATGATTATTTCGTTTAACCCTTCAGAGAATCAGACAAATTTGAACTGTTTTAAAGGCTCAATTCGTACCGCACAGTAAACACCCTTCGTCTCGGTTATAAACACTTATCAGTTACTGTTCTGTAGAGAAATAAACGTTGCTTGTTCTAAGATCCACCAAAAAAACATACAAAGTCACTGTGTGGGCAGAATGTAGAATATTTGAACGCTAAGCTTTGTGGTACATAAACCAACCACTTGACTGCAAGGGGTTAATTTTGTTTGTTTGTTTTTGGCGCGACAGTCCCCCCCCCCCTCCGGAAGGCCAGAGCCTCCTCATTCACGAGGTTTCTAGATCACACACAATGACGCACCACAGTCGGTAGGACTCCTCTGGACGAGTGATCAGTTCGTCGCAGAGACCTCTACCTGACAACACACACGACACTCACAACAGACATCCATCCATGCCCTCGGTTGTATTCGAACCCACAATCTCAGCAGGCGAGCGGTCGCAGACCTACGCCTTAGACCGCGCGGCCACTGGGACCGGCTCAAGGGGTTAATTAGGTAAAAAAATTCTCATCCTCTTCAAGTTATCCACTGTCTTGAACTGAGTCCCTGATTATCCACATGCTGCTACTGACACATATCAAACACACGTTGCACGACATCCTCACACTACCGTAAATAACACACAAACTGATCCCCGCATTTACTCACCCACTTCAAAAAATCAGGAATTTCACTGAATGCTATTTCTTGAAACGAAGAAGGCTCATACATGAAACATTCTAGCGTGAAAATACTGATTGCGAATAATCTATTAACGGACTAATTGCATGAATGACGTGTTTCGGTAAATCCTGATCGAATGAAATTGTGAACAAAATATGCAGATGTACGGAGTAAGAGGTCTTTCCGTAATAGTAGCTGTGTAAAAATAAAGGTCAAATTAAAGGTGAAGTTCATCCCAGAATAGGCCATGAAGGGCCGGAGGGGGAGTAGAGGTATAGCTGTACTCTTTCTTTAACCTCGGCGCTAGATGAGGCGGATGGTTAACACCACACCCTGGCCGCTGTACCCCCGGGAAAAGAGACCCGATGTCCACTGTATATGAGAATGGGTGGGCCCCAGCGCCGGTCTGGGAGGGTGCGAAACATATCGTTCCCACCGGGATTTGACCCCCGGACCGTCCAGCTCGTAGCAATCGTAGCTGTGTTCATTTTGGAATCCAGCCACTAAAGACTCTGAATCACGTATCTCCAACTTTTTATGGCAAAGGTCCACACCGGTTATCGTGGGCTCGTTCGTGTGCCACACGTGGTAAAATGACAATAAGTGGTATAGCTAACTGCCTGTATTATTGTGAATTTTTTTATTTTATATACACAATTTACAAATGTGGCGTCGGTTCGCATAATACAACCTGGCAAGCCGCATCCGCGGGCCGTGGGTTGGAGACCCAGGCTCTAACTGGTTCATCTACACCTTACACAAACAGCAGCCGATGCACTGTTGCAGCATTCGACCTGTTTCCCTCTCCCTGGGACGGTGGAGCAGCCTAGTGCCATCTGCCCGAAGGCAGGGGTTCCAGTCTTGTCACTCGCAGGGAAAATTTTATCCCGTATGTCAACAGTACACTCCCAAGTCACGTGTGTTACACTATGTAGGTCTACTGTACTGCATTAGTGTGTCAAGCGACAGCTTTACTTCCTTGGTGAATGCGACGTCATCATCGCAATGTTTGTTTTGACTAACAAAATGATTATGATGTTCTGAATTACATTGATTTAAAATATATTACAAAAAATGTTAGGCTAAAATGGCTGTAGTTAGAATCTGTTCTTCAGTATTGTCCATAAATTTTAATTTCTAAACGGCCGTGATTAATTTTCACATAATTTCGTACGCCGAATCTGGTAAAATTCTATTCGTGAATACGTGCTAATACCTGTTCTTTTCCTTTAATAACATGGAGTACTGGCGTGTATTATCTACGGTATATAGTCCATTTGTAATTACACACTGTTATCAGTCTTGTTCGATAGTTGAATGATATCCTGTCTCTTTTTCCATTCCCCTTTCGCTTCATCCGTTGCTATGGAAATAAATTTTGCCTTACACTCGTAGCTGTACATATATCGTTCTTTACATGGACTGAGACAAAACATACACTTGTATATCGGCATATAAATATTTACGTTGGGTAGTGCCAATTTTACGCTGTATTTGATATCCAGATCCTTATTATAATGCATGCATAGTGATGGAAAGGTCGCGGGTTCGAGCAAAACTGTAGCAACTAATTTTAAATTTAAAAAAAGATTATATATATATATATATATATGTGTGTGTGTGTGTGTGTGCGCGTGCGTGCGCTCCTTTCAGTAATCTGTTACGAACCTCAACACGAACAAACTAGACGTGTTTTATAATCGAACTAGTTGTCTCACTAAATATTTCAAACTACGAACATACTCAGGAGCAACGATCAATCAATCAATCACCATTTCCGCACGGCACTGAAATAATGCAACTCATTACATCATTGCGATAAAATTATCAGAATAAGGGACCCCCATCTTATAAGCTGCACAATTTAAAACTGTATCACTGTGATAACTGCACTGTGACCATGGGAAAATTCGACATCATATCAATTGAAATTCTGTAGACCATTTTTATTTCTGGCGTAGACGGACGTTCTTTAATGGCTTCACAGAATGTCCTGGGAAGAAACGGAGAAAGAAAAACAGTTCCGAAACAATCAGGAACTCCATGGAGCAGAAATCTTCTTCAAAAGCTAAAAGATCCTCAGCCAATCAAGAAATTCCGCGAATTTTATGGAACCCGAAGGTTCATTACCGCGTTCACATGAGCCCATCGACTATCCCTATCCTCAGCCAGATCAATTAAGCCCATGTCCTACCATCTTACAACTTGAAGATCCATTTTAATATTATCATCTATCAGAAACACATTATAAACATACTTTTGGTCAGTACAGAAGAAGCACTAACATGTAAAAAAAAACTGCCAATTATTCTCTATTTATTTTATTACAAAAGGCGCCGGCAATTCATTCCAGAATGGTCACAATTTCGAAATGAGTGGCCAATTGTCACTCTCCTCCAATCTGACCGCCGTCACAGGTTGTCGTTTTGAGATAACAAATATACAAATAATTCCCGTCTGTCTCTGTAATTTTCGGGTTTTCGTTGCATCTGTGTAAATAAATCATACAAAATCTTACGGGTACAAGACTGCATCTGGGTTCAGCAGAGTACCTGCAAAATAACATCCTCGGCCGCATCTCTCAGCACAGTGTTTCTAGCGGTATTTACTTGAAATGAATTAATCTGATAACTCTGTATCGGTAAGAATGAATTGCAGTCCTCACTAATCCACCGCCTCACACAAGTAGGTCTAACAGCTGGATGACTGGAATCAATACACCAGGCAACGTAGCAAGGCCATGCCCGGGGACCTAGACCAGCAACACCCGCGCACCTAGTGAGTTAGACCCTCAAGAGGAATATTACTTAATACGAATTAATTAAATATTAGATTATTGTAACAGTATGTATTATGCATGTATTACTTTGTACTGTACACTTCCAAAGTTCTGGAAATACATGGTTCACAATTTACAAATCTATTCACAAGATGTTTTAAATAAATCAAAGGTTTTCGCCAAACAGAAAATCTCTATCATATTCAAACTGTATAAATATGTTTCGTCATTTTACATAGCTTTACGCTTGATTTATCTAACGACGCCCATCTCCACAGTATACAAAGCGTCGAATGGCGACTTGCTATTGAAGTGACTATATCACAGGAAGCCTCCGTGGCTTGTTTAGAGATGCGAAGCAGAGCTACGAAGGACCGGGTCACGCCTTAGACTGCGAGGCCTCTCAAATAAGCAAGAATTTTAAGCACTGAATGTGGCATTTATTTGGTCAACTGCAAAATTTACGCGTCGACGAAAGGGGAAACACAGGCTGAAGAATTGTGTAGGATGTGACGTCATGTTGTCTAGAAGAAACGTCCGTAAATTCTACCAGAATGCACGGCCTCACATCCCAGAAGACAGTAATCTTGGTAGTCGCCTCGACGGAAACCTCAAATTTCATAAATAATACGACAGTAAGGGATTTAAAAGTTAAGAGGCGTGAGACATGGAATAACTGCAACGTAACATTTTGGCATTTAAGCCCAGGGTTTTCAGTAAAGGTAGGCTACCATCTTTCCAGACATGACATCAGTCCAGAAACATTTGGACATAAAATAAACTGGCAGAGCCGATATTCGGTAAAGGTAATGCAGGTTTCTGCAAAATGCTCCACGCGATTTACCTCTAAATTTCAATCACCCGCAAAGTTCATAATTGGCGGTAATTAAATTAAACCGTAGCATTGTACCCGGTACGTAATTACTGATAATGGGGGCAATTGATTTTAGAGTTGGATAAACAGCGTTGATCGGATTTTAGTAGCATAAAGACGTCATAGGTGAAATTCGTTATGCTGATTTATGCCACAGTTTTATACCACCATGGGTCAAATAACTGAACCGGAAAACAACTTAACATGGCTGAACTCGAATGAAATAAAGCTACCGACTGAAATAAACGTAAGAAAAACCATACAAAAATATGAAATTTAAGCCTCTCGCAGCAGTGCTGATGAAGTTTCACGGCTTTGAGGATGTTACACCGTGTCGATTGGTAGTTAACATCGTTTCGGAGCAACGTAATTCTTCCATCTTCAGGGTACAACAATCTTCTCTTCTCAGACTACTTCACTCCAAAGACGGCAGCAGTGCGATCCTTCGGAACGTCCGTAAAACCCGTCGACATGGCGTCACGTTCCAAACACAACAACAACAACAACATTACTCGCTTTCCTGTCCAAGACAAATTCTGGAAATACAGTTCCAACCAGTTACCCGCAGCCATGATCATTGTCATTAACATGTGATTCTCAAACACTTACGTGTTGTATCTCATACCAACCTAAACGTTTTTGAAGTGTGTTAGTTAGGAGTTATTTTTGACGTGTGGTAGGAGTTATTTCTGACGTTGTTAGGAGTTATTTTTGACGTGTGTTAGGAGTAATTTTTTATGTGTGTAAGGAGTTATTTTTGACGCGGTTAATTAGGTGTTATTTCTGGCGTGTGTTAGGAGTTATTTTTGACGTGCGTTAGTTAGGAGTTATTTTTGACGTGTATTAGGAGTTATTTGAGACGCGTGTTGGGAATTATTTTTGACGTGCGTTATCTAGGAGTTATTTTTGACGTGTGTCAATAATGAGTTATCTTTGACGTGTATTAGCGATCCCGTAACTTCGGTAATTCTTATTGCCTGTTCACTCATTCGAACGTGTCGGATGATCTATCTTACCCCGAATACACTGTACATGATTTCCGGAACACCGGAAACACTGAAGCCTGTAAAATATAAGAACATGAACGTAACACTTTAACATTACTGACGGTCCTAGACTCAAGACGGGATTCATTTCCGACGACTAGGCCGTAAGTCGACGTTGTCCTAAATAGGAAATGCCTTATATAATTCATAATAAAAGAAACTGTAGATATGGATCCGGCACCCAAATACAGCACTGTGTACAGCACCGCAGAAAACTGACCAAAACAAGAACAGAGAGATTAGACACAACACTGACTCCTACGCATGGGCACGACATCGACCAATCAATCGCGGGGCTTACCGATTGTATCATGGTGGTAAGTATGAGCCCTCGTCGGGTGGACAGTCAGTGTATGTCAGTAATGTAAGTGGGAGATCAAACAAAATTTACAGAATAACAACAAGAATACTAAGCACAAGAATAATGATGATGATAATTCATAAAATGGAAAAATTAATGAAGAGAATGTTGTTTTTTGGACTGTCAGTGATAAATTCTGGTTATACAGAAAACCAAGCAGTCGTTTTACGTAAAGCTGTTTTTGATCCAGAATGCTTCGTCTTCCACTAGATTCCTCATACATCCCCTAGGACAGGCAAGGCGAACTTTTATGAGAAGCGAGCCCCAATTGTCCATAAACTTCGAAGACAAACTTTCGGATGCCCATTGTAATTTTGAAGAGCAAAATGAGGTCTTGGAGTCTTCCATAATTTATTATTATTATTATTTACTATATTATTATTATCATCATCATCATCATCTCCTTTATGCAGGGTATTTATAATTATATGCCTGAGACAAACTATGTCCCTAGGGAATACAGTGTTGCAGCTATTCTATTGTTACTATTCATGGTGCTTATATCGTTTGTTTCAGTGTTGAATTTATTGTACTTTCACATTAGTACTTTCTGAAGTATGTGTGCAGTGCCCAATATGGCTGTTTTCTGGAGTTTCTTGACTTCATGTTTTCCTGGTATGTTGCTCACGTATTTTCTAAATGACTTTGAAATAGTCCCAGTCGCCCCTATTATTACTGGTATCACCTTTGTTTTTACATTCCACATCCTACTGTAAGATCTTTATATTTTAAAATTTTCTCGGCTTCCGTTTTAATCACATTTCTGTCTCCTGAGATTGCAACCTCTATTAACAGACATGTTCCCTTTTCACTATCACGGATTATAATGTCTGGTTTGTTGTTGGGGATAGTTCTGTCAGTTTGTACTTGTTGATTCCACAATATGGTTACCTTGCCTCCTTGACTAATTTATACTGATTTTGGCACATGTTCATACCAGTGTTTTTTTGTCCAATTGTACTCCTGTTTCCTTGCATATTATCATTATTATTGTACTTTATAATTATATAATTAATGCGTAGTATAATTAGTATATTTCTAATAAATACATACTGGAGGAATGCAATAAGGAAGAAAATGTGGCAGTAACTGGGGCTGCTACTGCTTCCTGTTTGAAAAGAAAATTGTAAATCGTCTGGTCCAATGTCACGTATTCGCTCAGTCACCGCCAGGTCGCGACCCAGTGATAAATATCCAGTAAACAGTTCGCACCGCCCTCGATCCGTGTAAAAATGTTTCACTAGCAATGATAAGAAACTGCATCCTAACTTATTAAATGAGAATACATCGGCACCCATTATGAGATACCGGCAGCATGCTGCATACAAAAACTTGTATTCTTAATACAAGAAGTACGACAGTTGACGTATAAAAAAACTCACCGCTACCTTACGATAAATCTTGAAACTGGTATTAAAAAAAGTGTTTAAAAACAAAATATTTTTTATTTTTAATATGTCTTTCGGCATTTTTGTAATTGGTTTTTTACCTTAGTATACTTTACATACATTTTAGTGTATTTTTAACATAAAGGGAGAAATCTCCTACTTAATGGTTTTTAGTTTCTCTACATGTACTAGAGAATGTGTAATCTTTTAAATATTTCGGTAGCATGTTGACAAATGAAGGAAGATGTATTTGTGAAATTAAATATATTATTGCCATGGCAAAAGCTGCATACAACAAGAAGATGGCTCTTCTTACTAGCACATTGGATTTAAAATTGAGTAAGAAACTAGTAAAATGCTACATTTGGAGCACAGTTTTATATGGTGCTTCGGGCAGTAGATCAGAAACACGTGGAAAGTTTTAGAATGTGGTGCTGGAGAAAGATGGCCAAGATCAGTTGGACCGATCATGTCAGAAATGATGAAATATTACTTAGCGTCAAGAAGCAGAGGAATATCCTGCATGAAATAAGTAACGGCTAACTGGATTGGTCACATTTTGCGTAGAAACTGCCTCCTACAACGCGTTGTTGAAGGAAAGATAAAAAGGGGGATAGAAGTGACAGGAAGACGAGGAAGAAGACGTAGGAAGCTATTGGATTACCTTAAGGAAAGGAGCAGATACTCTCATTTGAAGGAGGAAGCTCTAGATCGCACTATGTGGAGAGCTCGCTTTGAAAGAAGCTTTGGACCTGTCATAAGAAAGACTATTAAATGAATGAATGACATGTTCGTATACTTGTATCATGGCCTGATGATGAGCCGAGTCTAGGGCCGAAACTGGCTGCCGTCTAACGAATTTGTTCGAAAAGTCTGTGCTGTTTGTAACCGAGAACTTTTATAGATATCATGACGTTTCGCCAATGGGGATATTTCACATATAGTTCAGTGTTATTTGGTAGCAACGATAATTCGTACACAATTCCTACGCAGTCAGATATGTGTATATATAAACACACACACACACACATACACATATTCTTCACAATATGGAGACGCTGGTCGGGCAAAAGTAATTTAAAAAATGGGGAAAGCGGTGAACGCAGCGTGCCAAGGCAATCTGTCGGCGTGCCATTTTGGGCACGCATGCCATAGATTCGCCGGTTTCTCAGAGTGTGGTAGATGTACCAATACTGCTATATCAACCATCATTTACTGTTACGCCGCCTTAATAATAAGTCTAAATTTTAAAAGGTTTTAAACAGTAAATACGGTACAACATACGCCGCACATATTTGCTAATATACAGCACTGCTGGCAACATTATATAACTGATGCCCACTGTCAGCTAAACCTTCCTTCCAATTTCAGCTGGTTATTTAAGCACGCAAGAAATACATTGGCGGTATATCGAAATTGTTAAATTTCATTTTGTGGTACTTTGAAAACCTCTGGTCTAGAAGAAAGATTCACAGGTCAAGAATCAGCGAATTAGGACATGATTTACATGTGTATTTACTTTCTGATCATGGGCCCGGTAGCTCAGTCGGTAAAGCGACTGACTACGGGATGGACGGTCCGTGGATCGAATCCCGGTGGGGGCGAGATTTTCCGCCCTTCCAGACCGGCCCTGGGGCCCACCCAGCATCCTGTAAAATGGGTACCGGGTCTTTCCCGGGGGTAAAGTGCGGCCGGGGCGTGCTGCTGACCACTCACCCCCTTCTAGTGCCGCGGTCATGGAAGAGAAGAGCTATACTTCTACCCACACTCTGGGTCACACCGGGCCTGTAACGGGATCACTTTACCCCTTTTATTTAGTTTCTGATCTGCTCTGCGACAGTGAATTCATTGAGGTCAAAAACCTTTAGATGTGTATTTCGTAACAATAATTTAAATCAGTGGCCTACCCAGGAATTTCGTTCGGGGGGTTCAAAAAATTCAGTTGAGGAAAGAGGGCAGAGAGAACAGGGATCTGGGGGCGGTAGCCCCCTAGTCAGGGTTTCTGGAGGCAACTGTAATTTGGTACAAGAAATTTCATTTCGTATAGTAAAATTTTCTTAATTTTTGGTACTTCAAGACTATTTATGACGACAACCAATTTATTTATCATTGCTAATGTAAAACAATTGCGAACCTAGGTAGTTTTAGAATTTTACTGCCTTTTTTCCGAACATCTTGGGGCGTTGGCGTCCTAAATTCAGCAATTTTTAACAGTTTTCACAATCGAGTTGATTTTGGCAGTATTTTTTAGGGCCTTCGTAATTCCGGGGGGGGGGTGGGGTTGTACTCCCCAAAACCGCTCCCCCCCCCTCGGTACGCCACTGCTTTAAATAATTCTGAGATACACAGAATAATTCCAGCAGTCAGACCACCAAATATTTATTGCTCGCAATGAATTTAATGCGACATGTTGTGTTACGCTTCACACAATCTTTCATTAATCCAGAAATGTACACTTAACAGCAGAGTTATTTGTGCTAAAGTACGCAACACTCTGATGTTCACATAATTTCTGCAGACGTATTCATCACAGTCTATTCGAAACAATAACAATGGACGGTTAATTCAGGGGGAAGCTACCAAACTTAGTCCAATTCGTAATGTTTAAGGAGTCATGACAGCTTGAAAGCAAGACAAGAGCCTGCGATAATTAACGCTCTTAAAGACCAATTTCACAACAACTTCCATATACTGCCAGAAAGGAATATGAGCTTTATATAGCGACGAAACATGCAAGAAAACCCGTTCAATGGCCGCCTGCGAATTGAATGCTCATCACTCACACACAGTGTCAACGAGAACATAAAAAAGAAGAAATAATTAAACCAAATGGTCTTTAAGAACTCGTGTTTATAATATGTATTTAGAAAAACAAGATCATGTGATTACGTAATAACTAAATACACGTTTCCCAGAACAGATCAGGGGTGGCCAGCTAGCCGCAACTTATTCAAGAGCCACGTATTAATCCCCACACACACATACACACACACTTAATGGTTGTTTTTCATGTCCATCTAACTACAACAGGTTAGTTTAAGCTGTTTTAAGACTGCCCTTTGTTCAGAGAATCTTTCAAAGCGCCGTTCACGGTCAACCTCCTTTAGGTGGTGAAGTATGTTAATATTATATTTGTACATGTACATTGTGCTAGCCGCACCAGTGATGTGCGACTGCCGTGTTGTGGCCACCCCTGTGACAGGTGGTCAGTTGATACACAAATTTCGCATAGTCTAGTTCCCCCAAGGTTCACTGCCATATTCAAAAAAGGCCGCCAATGAACTCTACTCTTTTTCAAGAAATTCCTCTCCACACTTTAACACATTTCTTTTCCCTTATCCATTTTAGTAAACCTTTTCCTTCCGATCTTTGGGTTTTCTTAATAAACGTCTGTATATAGTTCTCGTAGGAGGGACGAGGTAACAGGGGAATGGAGGAGATTGCATAACGAGGAGCTAAATGATTTGTACTCCTCAACCAATATTGTGTGGGTGATAAAATCGAGAAGAATGAGATGGGTTGGGCATGTGGCGCGTATGGGTATACAGCAAAATAACACAGTAAGTTGATTAACCTCAAAATTTTCTGCAGACAAAACAAAAATTATGGCTTTTAAAGGAAAACACTTAGCGCGTTCTAAAATAAAATAGACGGATCAATATTAGAACAAGTTAAACAATTTAATTATTTGGGATGCGAACTGAGTTTAGACGATGCATCAGATTTTGGCAAAAAAATAAACAGATTTCAAGGAACATGCGGCACTATCAGAAAACACTTAAAGAAACCCCGTACAGATACCCAAATGAAATTTTATAAAGTTGTAGCTATACCATCACTACTGTATGGCAGCGAAACGTGGGTAACCACGAAGAGAGATATGACTCGCCTAGAAGCGGCAGAGATGCGCTTTATAAGAAGTGTTAAGGGATACACTAGACAAAATGAGAAGTGAAATCATGAGAAAAGAACTAGAGATCCCTAGAATACAATACGTAAGAACCAAATACAAACAAAATTGGATCAACCACCTTGAAAGAATGGACAACACCAGACTTCCGAAACACGCCCTCAACTACAAACCCCGAGGACGAAGACATCGTGGACGCCCCAGGAAACGATGGCAACGCGTCTATGCCGGAACAGGTCAAACGACCTAATCCATGGAGGAAGATGATGATGATTAGATTAACCGCCTGACACACCTTTATAATACTTAACCGATTGTGGTTAAAATAGCTTACTTTGGCGAATTAAAAAAAAATCACAATGCGAGCACAGTACCAGGGGCCTTTCCAGGGCCTTTGAAGGGGCCCGTGCAAATAAGAGGCCCTGAAGCTTATGCTTCATTAGCTTCACGGTAAAACCGCCCCCCCCCCGTATAAATCAAAATATTAATTAAAGGAAAGAGGGACAATCAGTAGAATTATTGAGTCCCCTACCCATTACGATATTTCTCATGTCGACCCGTTTTATTTAGGTGCACGCGACCTGGGATCTACTAGAACCTCTCAGTGGTGGATTTCATTCTGGTGTGTTACTGGGTTTATTTCACAGTTCAAAGGCATTAATCCATTCACTGCGCGTCATTGAATATTGTTACCTGGGTTGTACAGACGACGGTTAAAGTTTCAAACAGTTGAACTTCCGAACACGATGCAATATAGTCGAGGTTCAAAGATCGATCGCCTATCAGAACCATGCCATATTTTTCAAGTTGTAATCAAACAAGGTCGTTTGTCACACAGACAGAAAACCATAAGACTGCTAAGTTGCACGAAACATTCCATCTCAGGCTACGCATTGCAGTGATAAGAAAATCACAAGCCAGTAGTATTACCATCGAGAGGATTAGGATTATATAATCAATATATTATCGATATATTTCTTACTGTAATCCAGTTCCACTAGGTATGCTGCAAAGATTTCGAATGCTACATTACTGCAGATAAAATAAATTAAGCAATTTTGTTTAAAATAAATTTACTTAACACATACTTGGTGCGCAGTAAGTATAGTGCTCGCAAAATAACCATCCTACGCATCGCACATGCGCGAGTATCCGACTCTCCAGTAGCGATGCCAACTTACACGTTCAGTGTACCGTAATTCCTCGAGGCAAGGAACTGAGTGCCGTGCGCACAAAAAGCTTCAAAACACTGCTGTCATCACATCATCTATTTCCATATAATATATTGCAGGTACTTGTCCCCGCTTACAACACCTTTCACCGTCGAAAGTTCAAAATCATACGTCTCCAGTAACACAGGGTGAGCATAAAGTCTTTCCCTGATTACAAACATTTATTACAAGAAAACTATGTGGAATACAAACATATTTTTTTTACCATTACTTAAGTTAGTTTCTAAAATTTTATGTCATGTGTTTATTATTGTAACATTTGGTTTTTGAATGCAACATTTCCAAACATGTGGATTGGAAGAGATGGTCCGACACCCTGACCACCACGATCGCCGGATATCAACCCCCTTGACTTCTTTTTATGGGGGTATGTTAAGGACAAAGTGTTTTCGACACCAGTTCCAGATATTACAAATTTGAAGGCAAGAATAACAGACGCTTTT
>Ga0131853_10007249_pt1 | contig 20042 bp, 11 predicted proteins | sample TergutLab28metaG_FD_92764 | JGI IMG/M metagenome (GOLD analysis project Ga0131853, IMG submission 92764) | Labiotermes labralis P1 segment gut microbial communities from Petit-Saut dam, French Guiana - Lab288 P1 (version 2) (version 2) | ecosystem: Host-associated > Arthropoda: Insects >... | reverse complement strand
CCACACACACACATACAACCACACCCCACACACACACACACCCACACACACACACACACACACACACACACACACACACACACACACACACACACACTCACACACACACACACACACTCACACACATACACACACACTCACACTCACTCATTCACACACTCACACACATACATACACACACTCACACACATACACACACACACTCACACACATATACACACACACATACACACACACATACACATACACGCACTCACACACACTCACACACATACACACACACTCACACTCACTCACTCACACACTCACACACACTCACACACACAAACACACACTCACGCACATAAACAAACACACACTCACACACACACACACTCACACATATACACACACACACTCACACACACATACACATACACACACCACACACACCACACAGATGCACATTCAGATGCACATGTACAGGGGATTTGATAGTTTTAGTGAACTAATAAACATAATGACTGTCCTTCATTTCAGTCAACAGGGAATTAATAACGAAAAGTATAACAAATGTTGACATGAATGAGGCCGAATTTAACATTTCAGGTCCACCTCTGTGAGGTGAAGGGATTCCCAGATTGTGTGGATGTTCTAAGACACACTGAATGTAAGCTTGTAGCAGTGAAGTCACTGCAGCCTGGGGCACCTGAATCTGCAAGGTACAGTATAAGAAAATTTTAAATTACTTCATACAGAAGAATTATTCTTGAGGCACAAAGTATAGATGAGCCAAAAAAGAAATTTCCCACATTTTATGGAACCTAAAAGTTCATTACCATGTTAAAAAAACTGACACTGAATGGTAGTATGAGCCAGATGGATCCAATCCACATACTTAAGTTTTGTTTCCTGAAGATACGTTTTAATATTATTCTTTCATCTTTGCCAATGTCTCCTGCATCCGAAATTGGTATGAAATGTCCTCTCTCCCTTAGCAGAAATATTAGTGAATTAGTGGCAAGAGGTAATGCATTCCATAGCTTTATATGATTGCCATGCGGAGAAGAGAGATGACACATACCAACAAGGTTCTGGCCACAAAGTACAGTTAACTAGTAAAATTAATTCTGCTATAGTTACTCCAAATTTTGATGCATTTGCATCTTGCCCGTCGTAATAACTAATTTTTATTACATACTTTTTTTTTAGCCTGCTTTTAACCCGTATCCTGCTAACGTGGAGAATATGGTGAACTCCTAATAATGCCAGTAAATGGCAGATGGGATTTAATTCGGCGTTTAAATGGTTAATAATGGCAGAACTGGAGGATAGTGGCTGTCTGCAATGATAGCCTTGTCCATATCAGATATTCACCATAAACACAGAAGTGAATCCTGATGACCCTGAAACAGCAGATCAAGGAGATGTGTAAATGGAACACTCCTCTAGTTAGTTGTGGAGACCAAGGAGAAGGGCAGTGAAAAAGAAATTACCTGTAATAAATTAGGACAGTACTGATATTGTCTGAAAATCTGGAAAATTTTATAATCTGTTAACTGTTAGGTTACGCAGGCGCCAAAATGATGGATTTTTACTTAAGTAATGTAAACCTGATACCGGTCCCATTTATCGCACGGTCTACGGCGTAGATCTGCGGCCGCCCGCCTGCTCAGATTGTGGGTTCGAATCCCAACGTGGACATGGATGTCTGCTGTTGTGACAGTTGTGTTTTGTGAGGTAGAAGTCACTGCATCGGGATATCACTCGTCCAGAGGAGTCCTACCGACTGTGGTGTGTCTTTACGTGTGATCTAAAAAAACTCGAGAATGAGGAGGCCCTGGCTCACTGGGGGCTGTTGCACCAAACAAAAGAAATCTAAAACTGATGAGCCAATTAACCGGCAAGGTTTAGGCTTACGTGGTTTTAATTGCATCATCTGTTGCATTGCAGGTCAGACTTTCAACAAGAAGCACGAGTGCTAGCTAGGTTACGAGATCCAAATATTGTGAGAGTGCTTGGGGCATGCCTAGATGATGAACCATTATGTATTGTGGTGGAGTACATGGAGTGTGGAGACTTGAACCAGTTCCTACAGGAACATATAGCAGAGACAGCTTCACCACTCCCTCGCAATGCCAAGACACTCAGGTATGACCAGCTAAATTATAAAATATTATAGTTGTTAATCTATATTGTCGAGGATGTCATTTTAATACACATGCACCACCACCTCCACCACCGCCACCGCCACCGCCGCCGCCGCCGCCGCCGCCGCCACCGCATCCACCACCACCGCATCCACCACCACCATCCCCACAAACTGTACATGGACTGGCCTAGGACTAAACGTAGTCTTCCACGATGAAAGGCCGGCATCTGATTGTACTCTTCATGGCATTCCCTCAATCTGTCTTATTTTCAGCTAAGCCTGTTGGTTGTAGTAAATTGGCCTGTTGTCAAAACAGAATATGGTAATGTTTCTAAATTTAAATAGTGTTGTGTTTGTGATCTTAGATAAAGAAATATAATTTTAAACAACTCCAGGAACGGCAAGGTTTATCGGAATTAAATATCTGAACGATAATTTGAAGTCATGGACTGCATCTTCATTTGAAATATATGCATAGAGAATACTATCTTACCCAAGAAAGAAATGATGTCACATAAACCTGAAAGTAAGAGCGTAATATATTTTCTAACCACTCTACACAAATGTACTTGCAGATTCATTTCCTGAAAAAATGTCACTATAGAGTTGGAATATTAACTTCTCTACACACTGTTTATGTATAAAAAAAAGTTATAGTAAGTGTTTCCAGTGAGAAACATAATCAAGGATTTTGTGTATCTAAAAGGATATTAAATAATTTTGTTTTGTTTGTCTGTTTTATAGTTATGGCTGCCTTATTTTTATGGCAACTCAGATTTCTTCAGGTATGAAATACTTGGAGTCACTGAATTTTGTTCACAGAGACCTGGCAACAAGGTAGGTTTATGGTTTTTTATGACATACCTGTCTTGTAGACAAGAAACCTGCCTAAGATGTTTTATCACGTGAGATGTTAGCATACTTCGATAACAAAATTGACATAGGCATTGATTTTTAACAATTTTCCCACTAAAAATTATTTCCTGCCTACAAAGCAGAAAAATTTGGCAATGCAGCAAATTTTTGGCCTGCTTAATACACTTTCACATAAAATTCTTAAACAATTTCCAGTTCATTTGTTACTAACATACACTCACGAAATTATGCTCTAGGTTCGCAAACATTAAAATCCATGGTCATATCTCCATGGATCAAAGGTACAGTTAAGCAACGCATTGTTAATCAATGAAAACTTGAAGAGGAAAAAGACGTTACATTCCATTTCTAATGCATATTATTATCACACATTTCACACAGCATTACTCAATGATATGTGGCGTGTAATATACATCTGCAACGTGAAGAGACGTAGTTTTAATGGAGTACTTTGTGACTGTGTTTAGTTTTTTCAATATAAACTAAAGTTTGTGTTCAAATCATATTCTTGTATGTATTCACTCTTTGTCCTGTGGAGCCATTAATTACTGAATACATGATTGGAGTGTCTATCACATCAAAATCCAGTGTAAAACATTAGCCGCCCTCAGTTCAAGAAAAGTTAACATTAGGAAGACAGTGAATGCTACTTAAAATTTGCCTTACAAAATTTGCATAGGCAGTTTGGTTTCCTGTGTCAAATTGAAATATGGGACCCCGTACTCACTCTGTAAGTGAACAACTGAGATGGATTAATGTGAAAACAGCAAGAATGTAGTGAAGTGTAATCAGTATTTATCGAAAAGTTCAGCAAGAAGGGGCTCGTCATCTACTGGTTGTGCTTGTAAATATCTTGGCCTGTGTTCCAAGATTATATCAAAATTATTAAAGGAGATGTTATGTGAAATGTGGCTTGGTGGAGAAATAAATAATTGAATGTGATTATATGGAATAACATTCTAATAAAGGGAATGCCATTTTCAATATAGAACTACAAAATTATGTTTTCAGACTTATACTTTAAGAAGTTTTCTCACTCATTAGGCCAAATTCGTTGAACTTTCCCAAAACAAATAGGTTTTGTTGTATTCTCAGTGACAGTTCCTTAGGACCATTTAGAAAAGAAAGTGCATTTTGGGAGCTTATGGGAGAGGGGAGTAAAAAAAGTCTATCTGTCTGGCTGTCTGTTTGTGTGTCTGAATGTTAGTAACTATGCCTGACTGAGCTCATTTAAACTCATTATGGTAAACTTTTGCTAAATTTGTTCAGTTATTTAAATAATATCCATTTCCACCTGCTTCTCAATTTGATGTTTTGACTTTGTCTCTCACACAGTGTAACAAATTGTCTAGCTTGAATTATAGTGTATGGCATATAAATGAATGATTTGGATAATATTATTTGATTTATATTTATATATGATAATATTTATAATTAGGATGAATTTATAGACTAGAAAGAAGAGGTGCTTCTATTTCTTGTGTTCTATTACTGTGGTAGTTTGTGTAAAAACAGCTGCATTTTTTAAGTGTCCATGAAAATATTGTAACTTATTTTAGCGTGGAGTAAAGACATAACAAAAGGAGAAGAGGAAGGGTGCATGTGTTGCGGTCACCCCTGGTAGCAGAATGAATATTTTGAGTAAAAGAACAGATTTTTTGGGTCCAGAAAATTTCATATATTGAGAAAAAAATGAAGGAAATTCAATAAATTATTTGTGATTTTCTTTAAAGTTCATAATTTCTTTTAAGGGCAGCCATTTTTATTACTCTCTGAGAGCCAAAATACCTAGCTGTGCCACTGGAGTGGGGTTCAAGAGTTTGAAGATGAGCGTATCTTACTTAAAATTACCCTTAGTAGAAAAATGTATTTTAGCCACGCCAATGTCTGTGATTATGAAGAGTTACAGGTCATGTAGTTACCTGCATATCTTTACTACTGGGGTGCAGTTTTTATGTTTAAGTCCCTTAATTCTGTATGAAAGTTTAAACTGCAGTTTTGCATTAAATGACTGTGAAAATTCTCCAAATTATTGTAATTGATTTCCCTCCAAATTTATTATGTAATTGAAAATAAACCATAGAATTTACTCCAGTTGTGTAGTAATTTTTCCCATGTGACATTAACTGTACTTGTTTACAGAAACTGTCTGGTGGGCAGAGGGTACACCATCAAGGTATCTGATGTTGGCATGAGTTGCAGTTTATACTCAGCTGACTACTACAATATGGAAGGCAGAGCTGTCTTACCAATACGCTGGATGGCTTGGGAAAGTGTCCTGTTGGTATGTCTTACTTGACTTCTTCACCTTGTGATATTTTTTTAATTAAAATGCCTTGGCCATGTAAATAAAAGTGATTTCTTAAGTTCAATTAATTTTTTTATTACTGGCCCAAGTGTAGGAAAGAATTTATGGATCTTTCTCACCACTAACAGATCAATATATCTCAGGATTTATTGATGCTTTCACAATCATTTGCAGAATTCCTATCATGTTTGCATGAAGAACCATCTTGTAGGTCTCTAATAATAAAAGTTGTACTACCTAGAGTTTCATTTCATCCTAAACCCTCAACCCTCTACTCTTAAATTTTTCACATGTAAGATAGGATAATTTTAATTAGACATATTACACATTTACTTCTGTAATCTTACATATTATTTTACATGAAAACTTGAAGTTTCTTTCATTAGAAACTTTCACTCGAGCCAAAATAAATAAGAACGTTGTGTCATCATAGATCCGTCCACCAAAAACATTCAACAGCTGTAGCGAGACTGATCATAATATTATAACATTATAAATATTACAAATTCACCTTTTAGTGAAAACATACACCATGCCTGGTAGAAGGCTAATTTTGTTATATAGCTAGTTCCTTCCTGTAAACCTAGTGCTCTGTTAAGTTTGGTTATATAAGCAAAAACTTTGCTCTGGTATTTTTACCAAACAAAGTTGTATTTTCTTAAAAGTTTTAAAAACACCAACAAATGCACATGAATGTATGAAGTTTAATTATATAGTGAGAGAGAAAAAACCAACAAGATGCAACAGTTAGATGTTTATTATCAACATTTTCTCAACATGTTTCGGGCATCATTATGCCCATCTTCAGGAGAACAAGACGTATGTTACTGCACATGGTGTGCTGCGCTGGTTCTGCTAGATGGGCATAATGATGCCCGAAACATGTTGAGAAAGTGTTGAAAATAAACATCTAACTGTTGCATCTTGTTGGTTTTTCCTCTCTCACTTTACAATTTGCTCATGATGCACGGTCACAGAAACCTAAAGTTTAATTATATAGTAACCGCTTACATGGGCAGTGGTTACTATATATACATCTGTGGCTACTGCTGTGGTTGTGGTTGGTATGTAATTCCCGACAAACAATACACACTCATGTAAGCACCACTTTTCTGTGTGCACATTCTCTATTGTTGGCTGTTTGCTTGCTGCACTCACTGCACGTCACACACACTGACTGAACTTTTCCAGTAGCCACTTCACTCGCGAATATGTCTCAGTATTTATAAGGAGGTGGTGTATGGGCAATAAACTATCCTGGCCATGTGGGTGGGCTAGTCCCATGGTGTCCACCACACATCCATATGTATTGTTGACCTTTTTACAAATTTTGTACATTTTATTAATGCATGGAAAATGGGAAGTATAAATCTTGTTGCAATTTTTTGTGCAACCACAAGATTTAATTTTATTAAACATGACACACACTTAGTTGTGGATTTTTTTGTTATCCGCTGACATTTTCTATAGCAGCTTGCTTATAAATGTATAACACTTACACAGGGCTATTTATGAGAGATTTAGGGTTCTCATGTGTATGGAACAGTGCAGACCAGTAGAGGATTACTGATGTTTCAGAAGGATGTCTTGCCTCCAAATTCTGTCTGATGTTTTCATGTGGAATGAAACTGTAATGAACTCAAAAGAAAACATCATGGCTGTTCTTTAATGTGTAGCAAATGTACGTCAATATATTATAATACAATAATAACATTATCTTGATTCCAGGGTAAATTCACAACCAAGAGTGATGTCTGGTCATTTGCAGTGACACTGTGGGAGATTCTTACATTTGCACGTGAACAGCCATTTGAAGATTTCAGTGATGAGAAGGTCATTGAGAATGTAACACATTTCTACCAGGATGATGGCCATCAGGTTAGTGTGTCTGATCTTACATGCATCTTGTTTATTTGAAGATAGTAGGCTACATTACTGTTCTTACATGGAATTTGAATGGAGTTTGGGAATTCAAATGTGTAGGCATCAGCACAGAAAATATTCATAAGAAGTCTATCTACTCTACTTCTTATTGTGAAAAACAGAATTTGCTGTCATATCTGGGTGACATCCTTAACCAATAGATTTCATTAAACATTGCATATTGTAGCCGCAGGGGCCTTTGTAATCCACCGTTTTCTGCTATAAATATTACCACCACGTGGCAATCACTCACAAAATTTGACACCAGTACTACTTACATGATTTGAAATAATGAAATTTCTTTCTGACAGAGCTCTGAAAAATGTGCGGTCTGGGGTAACATAATTTTTGTGGAAGATAAAACAACAGTGTAAAGATAATTAATATCAACTTTGGAGCTAGGCAATCAAACAAATCTGTATAAAATGCATATATTGACAGTTAAAAGCTTAATGAAAGCATAAATCCTTAATATTAATGAAAATGATGTAGCTGCTACATCTCATACATAATGTGTGAACAAAGTACTGACACTTTGTGTGGGAAATTGCATGGCCTAATGCTATGCCAGAAATGGCCATTTAAAACTTTTGCTCGGTGTTTGTATCTGTAGTCCGGGATAGTTATGAGCCTTTGTACTGGTTCAGCTGAATCAGTGCTTAAAAATTCCATCCAGGTGAGAAAAGTGCCCTGGACGCAAGACCGGTCAGATTAAATGCTGTACAGCAAGCGATCCCTTAGGGTGCTGACCTTGACTTCTTTCCCATTATATAAAGTAGGTTAATGGAAAATTGACAATCAGTAATCAAAACCATTAGCTGCTATTTAAAATGTTGACAGTTAACCCCTGTATTTATTATGCAGCACTTAATGAAATGTTAATTTTCAGCTGTATCTGCCAGTACCAAAGAATTGCCCAAAGGAGATCTATGACCTGATGTGCGAGTGCTGGCAGAGGAACGAATCAGATAGGCCCAATTTCAGAGAGATCCACCTCTTCCTGCAGAGAAAGAATCTTGGCTACACACCAAGTGTGGATTGATATTGCATGCATATTACAGACTATGTGTGCAATCTTACAGCATTGTGGGGAGGAATAAAAGTTTATCTTGATGTAGTCTGAATGATTTCTTCAGAACTATTGTATTTTAGGTTTGTCAAATGTAAACTAAAATTTGCCTAATTCATAACTATGGTATTTTTAATAGCAATAAGTGTGGAATCTTATAAACCTACTTTTTTACATGCTACGATTTATCCCTTATATAAAGCTTTTCATTATGACTACAAGATCATCTCCTGTTCTTCACCACGTGTTAAAAATGGCACAGTTTCACATACATATACTATTTTAAATGTTTTTAGCAGTGGAAAGTGAAATCATATAAACCCATTTTCCAGTTTTACCAATTTAACTTAGAAGGAACTAGTGTGCCTATTTGATGATAAATGTGTAATACAGTTGGGCCTGTAGTTCAGCTGACAGTCTGGTGGTGATACAGCAGGAATGAAAACACACAACTGGGATTGAGGTTTTCATCATCATCATCGTCTTCGTTGGCATCGTCATCGTCTTCGTAATTATAATGGTAAAAATCATATCATCATGCTTGTCATCATCATCATCGTCATCATCGTAAGCATTGTCATTATAGCAAATGTACGTATCTGTATACAAGCAGTGTTGCTGCATCTGCAGGCACAGTTTTGTAATAAAAGTGCTTAAATTCTTCTCACTCTATCCAGTGGTATGACAATAGACAGGGTCCTTATTTTATCTGGCAGCTATTGTTTGTCACTTCCTGCCATTACTGTGCTGCTCATGTGGGTGGTCAGCTGATTAGACTAGCTTAACACAATACAGAAGTTGATAGTAAGTAGCACCCAGTAGTTTCCAGATAAAATAATGACCGTGTATTTGGCTGCCTGGGGCAAGGCAAATCCTATTTTAACAAAAAAAGACAGTCATATTTTAGATGTTATGAAGGATTTAACTTTTTAACTGACTGATATTCATAAAATAAGACATCTTTATTCTCTGCAGTCTAAGCACAGGGATGTTAAATCTCTCAGGCTGCCCAGAAGATGACTTAATATGGGAGTAAATAAACGAATAGTAAAAGTTACACAGTATAGATTCATATTATGATGTAAGTTGGTACTAGTGTATGGAGGAATATACTACCTCCATATCTGAGATTTGTAGTTTTTATGAAGGAACTGTGAAGATAACCACCTTTTGTGATGGGCGCCATTTAGTCTGGTAGATGTGTACTACTGTTTCAAAGGAACCTGCTGTCTCCAGCATCAGTGGAGGGGATGTAGACAGCAGGTTTCTCTGCAAAATCAGCACAGAAGTACCAGACTACAACGCATCACATTCCAGTACATATTTATATTTATCTTGCCTCCATTTTCATGACTGAATCTTGAAACATTTTAAGATGGAAGTAGCATGTTATTCCAAACCATTGGCAGCACAGTCCACTTCCACATAGTATGAGCATCCTAGAACAGGATCAGAATCATCCTGGAACTACTATGAATAATTTAAATCAATAAATATCCTATTAGATATAAAAGTTAATTACTCTTATCTGCTTGATAAAATTAATCTCCTCCTTAGATTAAAAACACCTTTCTCCTTTTTCAGTTGTAAAATGCAAATAAAAATATTTTAATTATAAAAAAGTATTGTTAGAACAGTAATAGAAATAATATTAGCATAAATTCTGTTGAATTTTCAATGGAAGTTGGTTGTGAAGGAAATGGGAGCTTGAAATGGAAAACAGTTCAAATTCATTCACAATAATCACCAACACATGCACACTTTTTCATTTGACACTATAAAACTTTAATTTGTTAAAATAGTTAAAATCTCCGACATGTTTCGGTTTACATTTAAAACCATCTTCAGGGAGCTATTAGTTCATGCTAAAGTTACTTATCTCTTGTTGGTATGATGGTGATGTAGTAGCATGTCTGTAATAAAATATGCTATATTAGCTATCTTTTTCTAAAATTTTCATTTATAACACTTGTTATGCTGGCAATTTTAGAAAAAGATAGCTAATATAGCATATTTTATTACAGACATGCTATTACAACACCATCATACCAACAAGAGATAAGTAACTTTAGCATGAACTAATAGCTCCCTGAAGATGTTTTTAAATGTAAACCGAAATATGTCGGAGATTTTAACTATTTTAACAAATTAAAGTGTTATAGTGTCAAATGAAAAAGTGTGCATGTGTTGGTGATTATTGTGAATATTGACAATATGCACGGTGAAAAACTGAAAAAAGTTGAAATTCACTTTCATAGTACACAAGAACTGACTTTGTTTGTTAAGATGTGTTCTAAATATTAACTGTATAATTCATGGATATGTGAGTTGTAAGCCAGTTTCTCTGAAAATTTGCAATACAGAAGTTAGCATAATGCTGTAGGATTCAAATGTTGTATACCCTACTGAATGGAAAACATGCTGTGAAATACCAACAAACATTGAAATTCGATTAACTGTGATCAGATTAAATGTTAATGACAAAGCTGTGTTAATAAACTGAGACATTTATTGAAGTTTCTCCATCATCTCATTGTAAAGCAATTTTTATGAAGATGAATTTGTTGCAAAAATATTTTGTCTTTGCCTAAGTACTAAAAAACCAAAAACGGTGATGGGAAAAGTCTTATGTAGAGTTAACGTAGAATTATTATGATAACTACAGCATTTATTAGTATTAAATTTTTTAGATACTCGTGCTAAATTAAGACAAATAAACATTGCTTTTGCCACCAGGACAGGCTCAGTCGGTATAATGGTGAGTGAGATTATTTTCAGAGTCTGGAGATTCTTCTCTTCTCCAAAGAACTCCACATTATATCTACGGGCCCATCAGCCTCCTGTACAGTGGATACTCTGGATTCTTTCACTGGGGTGAAGGAACTAGGCCACCAAACTGACCACTAACCTCCATCTAATACACAAGTTAAAAATGCATGGAGATAGCTGTACTTCCACTCCCCCATCCTCTTACATGGTGTTGTGCGTAATTCAGCAATGGGATAAGTGTACCATTATTATTATTATTATTATTATTATTATTATTATTACCATCAGCAGCATCACCATCATAATCATAATCATCGTTGTCATCGTCATCATCATCATCATCATCATCATCATCATCATCATCATCATCATCATCATCATCATTGTTATTACCTTTCTGCAGGGTATTTACAATTTGTCCAACGTGTAATGTTATTTTGCCTGAGAAATATGATCATCATCATCATCACCACCACCACCACCATCATCATCTTATTTTAATGTTAATAAGACATACTTTTAGGGAAAGTACATATGCAGACATGCAAGGGACTGTAAGGTAAATATTGGTTAGGAGCCCTGAATAATGTTATACCACTGGTAGCTTTCTTCAGGTGACTGCATCACAAAAGCAATCACTGTGCCTTCTCTCTTAGAGTCAAATAATATAGCTGGTATCAATGCTTTTGCAACAACAATTCTTTATTCTGTTCTAAAGTTATGGCTAATTACATGTTACATTTTAACCATACTGCAGGATTTGCAGCAGTCCAGCAAGCTCCAACATTTGTGCTGAGTCTGTACTGTTACACTGACACCCGATTGGGTAGTGTCCTCTGCCTTGTTTTGGTTATAGAAATACAGCTGATTCTTTCCCCAGCATGGGGAAGAAATATAATCTACTCAGGTTTATTAGAGTTAATCTTTGTCTCTACATTGGGGACAGACAATTCTGAAACACGTTTGTATAACTGACAGCAAACTATGTAATGGACAATGTATGTGTCATTTTGCAACATTTATGTTTTAAAAGGCCATCAGAATACAAATGTGAATATAAGATTTGTACTCACCCTTTGAGAAAAGAACTAAATCCATGAAGTATTTAAAAACTTAGCTTCTACCTCAAAGAGAAATCCTTGATTCTCATTACAGAGTCCAAACTGTTGTTGCTGTTAAAGAAATAGTTTATGTTCATTCTGAGAATTATATGAAATCTATAACATATCTATAGGCAAAATGCAGAATTTTTTAATAGTAAAGCATGTGGTACATAACAGTAATCACTGTGCTATAAAATGTCCACTTTACCTTTACATTAACTTTCTTTAGACATTCATGGTTCATAGTATTTTGGAAAATTATACTTTTTTGCCAAAGGATGATTAATTTCATTGTTACAATATTTGTGTGTTTTTATTCCTATGTACATTTAAATATAAATACATTCTCCACATCACAATGGCTTGTCATATGGTGTTATTCCTACATGAAATAAATGCCCATCTTCTGTAACAATGTGATTACAACAAATTTGGAAGAAATTAAGTGAATGTCTTACATTAACTAAAATATTTTCCACACTTGACAAAAATTTTTGTACTATAATGATAATACTATTTATAAATAAATTTTCATAATTATATAAGATGTATCTCCTTGGGGGTAAAGGCGGCCGGTGCATAGGGCTGAGAACCTTACCATCTTCAAGTGTCGATTGTCTTGAAATCTGGGAGTCTCAACCTCCTGAAACCCTCAGGGCCTGTCCAGGCCTGTAATGGAATGGCTTTATGTAAGGTATATGAATGAGGAGTATACATTAGAGGATGCAACACTGTAGATTTCACATTAGTTTATAATTTTCTCTAAGTATTGTAGTGAACACACCATAAGCTCAAGAGAAAATAAGTTTCCGTTTTAATTTCTTTGTCTGGTAAAATTTACTTGGATCTCTTTGTGTTGTGGAATTTTGTTGTAAATTTCATTTTTTAACAATATAAAAAATCATAAAATGATATTAATTTTTGCATTCATATAGAAGTTTGAAATGTGAGTGATACATGCAAAACTGCACACTGACTTCAATGGCCAGATATTTAAAGGATATGTGGCATTTGAAAAGACATATCTAATCATTACAAATACATGTAATCCACATAGATTACAAGCTTTTGGTCTGTCTTTCTGAAGGTGATAAATAATTGGAAAATTTGACTTTGGGTAAAACGCCAGTGTGGAAGTTACCAGATTTGTAACATGTTAACCAGGGGTGTATAAACAGCAATAATGGCAAGCCAAGTACTCACATATACTATACTACAAGTAACAGAAGTGAAGAATAGTAATGAAATTTAAAATTGTATCTGAGTTGTCTTAAATCTGGACTTGTATAAACTACTGTGTTACTGTTCAGTGTTTACCTCTTTTATCGCATGGTCAGAATGAGGCAGGCCCTGCTTAGCAATAACTTTCAGCTAGATACCATATTTGAATCATGATTAGTTGTAGCTGTACTCATTTTTTTCTTTTCTTCAATAGGGTCATAATATGTTTATCTTTGTCTTCAGTTGCTGCTGACTGTGCCAACAATAATAGGTCTGTAGTTTCTGTTATTATGTATAAAATTCAAACTGATGGACATTTTGTTAATTGATGTCATGTTAACCCTCATTGCAGTACACATGTTGACAGCTAGGAAGAAAGATAAGCTATAATAAATTACCTTCTTCATACTAACCAAAAATTAACTCCATGTCTGGTTTAGAGAGTAGGTATTAAACGAGAAAAACACATTTGTGTTGTGCATTATAATGCTTTTGAATTTACAATTTCTGTAAATTGGTTAGTTATTTTCTTTCTGTATTCATCCAATCTGTGATACAGGTGATCATATGTGTTTGCCATATGTATATGGCTACTATCAAAACAAGGATACTGAAGCCAGAGATACAGGCCTAATTATGAATTTGCTTAAATGTAGATTATATTAGTAAACCCATGGCATAATTCTTAGATCATTTTAGTTTACCTGTATAAGGAAAAGGAAAGTTTGTACCTACGTACATTAGTGTTTCCTCACAGATGCCATGTATACACTCATGCTGTTTTTCTTCCTTCACTCAGTAACTTGTAGTACTTGATGTTTACAAAATAAATTGCTAAGTATTTGTAATTTTGGTTGTTGTGGTTTAGCCACATCATGTCTTGAATTTCTTCCAGTGTTATAGCATATTCTGCAGTCACCATTTTAAGGGTAAATGGTAATTATAGTATGTGCTCAAATGTTGGAAGAACTATAATACACAATGTGGCTAAAATCAGAAAGCGGAAATTACACATTAGTTGCAGACTATGAGGACCTAAGGACATCCATATTCTAACAGTTTCTGTAATGGATCACAAATCAGGCATGACCAGTGCAGTTCATAACTTACTTCTGAATTCCTGTTTTTAAATACTAGCACAATTATGGCATTAAAATATTGTAACATCATGCAGTTGTATTTAAAGAAAACAAATTCATTAATTTATTCTTTTCTAAAAACAATTCTTGCAGTATTATGTTTGGGTGAAATTACATGGATTACAGTCACCCATTTCATCAATGAAATGGTGGGTATTAAAAAATGTAAATCATATTTTACAATAGCATCTGTATTAACAATTAAAGAAGTGGACAATATAATTTTGGATGATAAACTATTATGTAAGGGAGGCCAGTTGAAAAGATTTACAATCAAGAGAAAAAGGAAAACCTAAAGACATTGTATACTGATTAGTTCAGTCTACTGTAGGAATTTTTTGAAATTAGTCACTTTGTAAAAACTAAACCAATAATATTGTAAGAGACTCTCATCCATAGCTTTTGGTACAGTTTATTCCAGTCAGACTGTGGTAGTCTTGCTACACAAACACTTTAGTTCCTGACCTAGTATTTCCTGTAATTCTCTTAGCATTATCACAAATTGTACATATGCTAATATTAGTGAGTCTAACATTAGGGCATATGTCAACCATTTGTTCACCTCTTTCAAGTTGGCTTATTAAATCTAGTTTTCCTTCAGTACCATTTGTTTTTCACTGATTTTTCACTTGGATTGCACTACATGAAATAGAATTACATTTCTCACTCATTTTGGAAACAAAAGGCTAGTCTCCAACACAAGATGTGTGGCCATGGATCGTGTATGCCAAATCACGTTGAGCTGAAAATTATCATAAAAATTCGAAAAGTGGTGTAAGTTTTATAGTCACATTAAAGTGAATCACGCAGAAAGAAATCACATAAAAAGAGACCTGCTTATACATTCAGATTTGGAGTTAAAAAATCTGATTGTCAGCACTTTTATTATACCAACACAGGAGTAATGCATCTGGCCGTCCTTCATATTCTCTTTACTTTTCATTACATTTAGCAGTGACATTGTCTGAGTTGCACTGAACTCCATGATTGTGAATAACCTACATTGATAAAACATCTTTTTTTGGTCAAACACAACATCTAGTTTTCTTTATTGTAACATAGCAACGTGTTTTGGTTGATAACGACCATCACTGGTCTACCAATACAGTATCTTAAAGTGAAGTAAAATATAATGCAGGTGTATTCACTCTATGGGATCCCATGCCTTTACAATAATTATTGCAATATAAATTGTATGAAATTGTAAAAATTAAAATATTGGCTTGTAAGGCAAAAATTATTAAAGTAAATAAATATAAATAAATAAATAAATATATATATATGTATAAAATTGATGACAAGGCATCTGATATGTGATTTAAAAATATATATTATGTTTTTATCACACTCAAGCAGTAAGGTAGCAGTATGAAGAAACTGCTTCAGCATGATCGAAATATACTGTCTATTTTCAAGTCACCTGTCTGACCTCTTGACATCAATTTATATATATATATGTTTTGCTTTTATAATTTTTTAACTTAAACCCAATATTTTAATTTTTACCCATATACGTCTAGAAGACCTACAACAACCACCACTCTAAAATTATTCCTTACCAAGTTTTAGAGTTTTATACAATTTATATTGCAATAACTATTGTAAACACATGGGATCCCTTGGAGTGATTATACCTGCATCATGTTTTATTTTGCTTCAAGATCTTGCATTGGTAGCCATATGATTGTCGTTATTGACCAAAACATGTAGCTGTATTAAAATAAAGAAAATTAGTGTTTGTGCTTGACCAAAAAGAGACTTTTGTTTTTATATAATAGTCACAACAAGATGTCCTACATTAAAATAGACTAAATTGAGTTGTAATTCTTTTATATGTCCCTTTCCTTAATTCTGTTTGAATTTATTGCAATGCACATTTTTATCCCAAATTTGTCAGCTTTACATAGAATGGTCAAATGTTGTATCTAAGTGTGCCATAAAAACCTATACTTCAGCTGACTAGACAGTGTTTGAAAGAAGCTGAACACTGCCATCCCACCATTCCACAACACCAAGAATATAATAAAACTATTAACTCTTAAAATTTCTCCCGTCCTAAATTGGACCTTAAATGATGGTGAAATGCACAGAACATAACAGACAAGTGTGTTTGTTTATGTTAATTTATGGGCTTTGGTTTATTTCTTAGCAGTCGGTTATCAGAGAAAAAGAAATATATCTCATAAGAGAGACAAATGTTCATATTATTAAATTGTGCAGCTTTCCTGAAAAATAGTTTTTAGCTTTGTGAACACTGAACATGTCACAGCCAAAAATACATTAACATTGATGTGGTTCTTAAATTAAATTATCAGTTTCTATTAAATTTACATGTTCATAATATCCACACATTTCAATAAGTGGCACAGTAACCAACTGCACTCAGATCTTGAACCATAGTGTTGATATTGCTTGCAGGCAGACCGACAGGGAGAAGAGAAATTAATGGTTACTCTTTGCAGTGCTTGGAAACATATCTGTAAATTGTCATTACAGCATTGCACAGTAACACTTATCTATGTGGTACAGGCACATAAAACACATTGTGACACTCTAAAATAGGATTTATGAATGATTCCTTAAGATTAAGAAGAGTGTGGAAGGGGATGAAGATTTTTTTTTGTTCTTTGGTTTTGATGCAGTTGAATATAAGTGTATTACTTACACTAAGTATAATTATGTTGATGGTTACCGAGTAATTCGTATTACACAGATCCTTCTTGCATTGTATGCTGTCATACGCTTACACAATGACTTTAATTTATAAATGTAATGCCCATAAACTTATACAATAACATGTGTTATCAATATGCCACACTAATACAGTGATGAGACTGTGTGGCTTAAGGATAAATTGAAAACTGTATTGTCTGAAGGTACCACTGAACAAACAAGCCTAAATTTTTTCACAAAAATTACGTTACTGAGTATACATTATTAGTGTTTTGATCCATACTTCTTGGGATCTTGTTTTTCACTGTTTCATTAAATTACGGATTTTGCTTCTTCAGGAGACAAATTATTTACTGATTATCCCCTGTCTTGATTGTAGTTGCTTATTTGTATGTAGTCAGAATGTTAGTTCTGGAACTGCAGTGGTATGTGTGTTTGAAATGATATGACTGAATAGAATTAGGAATTAAAGTTACTATTAAGTGCAAATGTTTCTGGTAGTGTTTTAGGTTTGTAAGAATGTAACTGCAAATAAGAACAAAAACAATTTTGTAAATAATATTATGTATGGTGCCTCAAGTTGATTATGAACAAGGGACATGTAATAATACCAGATATTCTATAAACAATGAGATAAGAAATAATATTCTAAGTCTACCCCCTAATGTGCAGAGTCATATCACTTTCTACTGACATTGATGTCTTACTATCATGTAAATAATCCTTGTATAAATGTGCGTGATCGAATGTTCACTGTACAGATAGACTCTTTTTTTATTTGCTTGTCGTCATTATGAAAGTCATGACATGGCTTGGCTGATCTGGACCAAACTGTTTAGAGTCAACTAAATTATTTATCTAGGCAACTTGTGATAATTAAGTACTACATAAAATGATGCAGATTAAAGATTTGCTAATTATTGCACAATGATCTTATGGTGTGTAACTTTATGTATGTTTTGTTTCCATACATTGTCTCCCACTTTTACAGGTACCATATATTCTGGCTGCTTAGTCAGGTTGTGACCATCTTCCTAATGAAGGTTCCCTGTGCTTGCCTGACGTCGGTATGTGCATTCTTTATGCACCTATCTTACTGCATCTGCTGTATTATGGAGTATTTTGTCAACAGTGTACAGTTTTCATGAATTTGTAGTCATCAGTTTCTTCATACAGTGTTATATCTCATGTACCCTATTTACCCAAATGTAAAATCAAGTTGCAGGTGATCTGCCCATGCCATGAAGGCATATTAGGAGAGTGAAGGTATAGCTCCAGGCATTCTTAATCTTGGTAGTAAATAGTGGTGAGTGGTCAGTCTTACACTGCCATCCACTATAATCTTTCCCCTTCCCACCAACAGAAAGAGCGCCCAGTACCCACTGATGCCAAATGGGAATTCTTTTCCTACTGTATCATCTGAATAAAGGAGGCTTACTATGTAATCATGCATAAAGCTAAGCATGTTCTATACAGGTATTTTCCCAAAAATTCAAAACTCTGAGATGGTCTCATTCAGGCCATGATTGTCACATTATTGACTAGTTACTGTCCGTGGGTGTTTTCTGGCTCATGCTGGGTATTTCCTGGCTCATGTTTATGTGGCAGTGGCCCTCTTTGAGTGATTGGTGGAAATCAGAACTGAACATTTTGACAAGCAAGACTGCCTTTATCATTCCTTATAAGACAGCGTACGCAAATGTCATTGTTTGTTACTGATGTCCCTGGGTGTGGTAGCAGGTGCTATTTCATGGAGGCATTTTATAATAACTTCAGAAAGAAGAAATAACCAGAAAAAGAGAAAGTAATTTTTCTTGTAAGGAAACAAAAGAAAAGAGCTGAATGGGTATATTAAATTGCAACAAAGCATAGATAAATCACTCAACAATACCAGTATGCAGTCAAACATTTTATACTGAAATTTTAGTGTATGGGTGTTAAGTAAATATTTCAAAGGTTTAGGGAATCATTATGGGAAGAAGCACAGTCACTATAAATATCATAGATGGCTGCAATTCTAAAAGTACAAAGAACTAAAGAAATAATTAAGAGTTACATCATCCTAATTGTCTACATTTTCACTTGAAGTGCGGTCTTAGAATGTGTATATGTCTCTGTTATATTTGACACAGTTTTTAACTGGAAGTGTACTATAAAAAATTACAGGTACTTAATCTTATTTTAGTCCAGTTAAAAACCTCTCAGGACTGACATTTGCATTGCACAACAAATAGGCAGAATTGATGATTACATAAAAATTAAAATAATTCAGCATGAAATATTCAAGGAGTTTATGCATGACTTGTAATGTAATTTTATAAAACTTTTGAGGCTTCATGCACTGCATAAATCTTAGTCACATTTTTAAATAATTTCGAACTCTCTTAAATGTGATGCTAAGCACACATTAGTGAAAATTAGTGAAAAAATTTTAAAAGTAGTACTATTGTGTTCAAAGTGTGAAGTTTCTTCATCTGAATTGTGTAGGTGAACTGATTTTTAGAAAGGTTTTAAAGTCACATATAGAAATATTTCATAGTGTGTGATTGAATCAAACAGATCTAACTGTTGAGGGTACTTGTGTAGAGATGTAGACATATGTATTTCAGGTCCATATTATTTTAATGTCACAGATACTGTATAAACAAAGAGAAAAGGGATTTTAAATTCATGGTTCCGTGCATCACAATTCAACGTTAATAAAAATCAACCAGATGCAACAGTATGCAGATATTTATTCACTGCAAAGTCACTCTACATGTTTCGGGTGTCACAGCACCCATCATCAGGAGTACTAAAAACTGTAACCGCAACCTCCGGTACAGGTCAT
>Ga0131853_10007248_pt1 | contig 20044 bp, 12 predicted proteins | sample TergutLab28metaG_FD_92764 | JGI IMG/M metagenome (GOLD analysis project Ga0131853, IMG submission 92764) | Labiotermes labralis P1 segment gut microbial communities from Petit-Saut dam, French Guiana - Lab288 P1 (version 2) (version 2) | ecosystem: Host-associated > Arthropoda: Insects >... | reverse complement strand
TGTTGCATGATGTTGCATGATGTTGCATGATGTTGCATGATGTTGCATGGTGTTGCATGATGTTGCATGATGTTGCATGATGTTGCATGGTGTTGCATGATGTTGCATGATGTTGCATGATGTGTACCTAAGCCTACAAACGCACTCTCAATATATGTAATATTTATTCCTTTTCCACTGTAATAATGGTTGCACAAAAGTACTTCTATGATTGATCACACGTACATTGTCTGTTTAGTTAAATTTAAAAAAATCCCTGTTTTCTGCCATATGTAAACACATTTGTTATTGAATTTATTTATTAACTTTCTATCAACAGGCTGTGTACAAAGGTTAACAGAATGGTTATGAACAATGCCGTTTAGGTTAATGTGAATTTAAGTGATTTTAGACGGATACGTGTTTTCTTGACGCGCGTAAGTTTGAGGATGCCGAAGGTCTGAGTAGTAACACGGTATCATTACGTGAGCCGTAATACGTTCATTCGAAACAAGCGGCTCCCCTCACCCAACGACGCAGCGCTACTTCCCAGACGACGGAAACTTCAATTACACCGCTACGAGAAACTTGAATTAAACATTTGTTTGGGGAGCGTAATTGCAGAAAGTCTCGAGATATTTGAGGCTAAAATTTGTAACCGAAACCACGGACTCGGAAGGTTCCTGTGCCCACCGGTGTATTGTGTAGGAGTATTAACCCCTCCACAGCGTCATTCGGCGAATGCGCTTGCTGCATCACTCGTCGTGCCGTGCTATGCCCTGCTCTTTCATTCGTCACGACCGTTAACCCAAGACTACACACGTCTCTTTCTTCTGTTTCTCTTAGAGTGATCATCTACCCAATCTTTATTTTTTTTTTCTGACTACATTTGTGTATGACTTTACAGTGTTTATTGTGCTCTTTACTGTATCATTCACGCAAAAAGATAACAACCTTGTGCAGTGCAGGCAACGTCAGAGAGGGGACCTTGAAGACCAGTTGTGTGGTGTCTATATGCCTGTCCGCAGTCTGTGGTCCGCGCAGTGCTGGATCGCCTTCAGACTCTGGTGCACCGAGTGGAGGCGCTCTGGAATGGTGGACGTATAGTGTAGCAGCTGTTCACGGTGCCAAGGACTGACAAAGCGTTCTTGTTTGAGCTTACTGAAGAGGTAAGTTAATAAATTTTCGAGTAGACCGTGACGCTAGATAATGTCGAACAAACTGTATTTCCCTAGTTCAATGCCCTTCAATCTAGTGAGTTTTAAAATTCTCACACGGTTTCACGAATCCCCTCTCAAACCCATTTCTTCTCCACGCGATTTTATAATATTCCGACAAAAATAAAACCTTTCCATTTCCAGTACCTTTTGTGACTGACGCGGGTCACTAAGCATTGACTTCTGCTCTATTTCTTTGGTAGAAGGAACAATACCCTCATTCACATTGAATGTATTTTATTCGTCAATGCAAAATTCAGATAAAAGGAAATTATGCATTAAAATTATAGAGATACAAAAATTTTAACTATAAAAATTGTGGAATAAATGGCGATGGTTCAAGTCTACTCGGATTTACTTAATGCGTGTTGTAACATTCTGAGGACACTAATCAGAACTTTTGTCTTAGCACTGTGAGAACACTAATCTGAATTTGTCTTATCACTGCGAGAATATTAATCAGAATTTCTCTCCTAACACTATGGGAACACTAATCAGAATTTGTGCCTTAACACTGTTAGAACACTAATCAGAATTTGTGTCTTAACACTGTTAGAACACTAATCAGAATTTGTGTCTTAACACTTTTAAAACACTAATCAGAATTCTTGTCTGAACACTGAGGACAATACGCGTAATTAGAATTTAAATCTTAGTACTTTGAGGACACTAATCGGGAACTGTGTCGTAATTAGAGGACAGTAATTGGGAACTATATCGTAATTAGAGGACGTTAATCGGGAACTCTGTCGTAATTAGATACACTAATCGGGATCTGTGTTGTACTTAGAGGACATTAATCGGGAACTGTGTTGTAATTAGAGGACATCAATCGGGAACTGTCGTAATTAGAGTACACCAATCGGGATATTTGTCGTAATTAGAGGACACTAATCGGGATATTTGTCGTAATTAGAGGACATTAATCGGGATCTTTGTCGTAATTAGAGGACACTAATCGGTAACTGTTTTTAATTAGAGGACATTAATCGGGAACTCTGTCGTAATAAGAGTACACTAATAGGGATCTGTGGCGTAATTAGCGGACACTAATCAGGAACAGTGTCGTAATTAGAGGACACTAATCAAAAGCCGTGACAAAACACTCTGGGGAAAATAATTTGAACGCGGCTCGATTTTATTATTATTATTATTATTATTATTATTATTACTACTACTACTAACATGATATTTGACTTCTGGCATAGCAGCAAGTTCTTTTCAGCCAAAGGCCTACTTCACTGTTGAACTAAAAAATTGTTTCAGGATACTCTAGGGCCCGTGTGACCTTGCAGTAAACTCACTCGGCAAATTCTGATGCAGATAAAACATGTTGGTTGGGTAAATGCACATTACATCCGGCAAAGGCATTAAGAATTACGTAAGTAATATTTAAAATGTGATATTTGAGGATTCTGCAGCGGTAAATAACAAGATTAGTATAGCGTGCGATGTGACGTCATTTAGTGTGTACACAAGTAAACAAACGGAACATCAGTACTCGGGTAACAAAATCATAACTTATCGTATATTAGGTAAAACGTGAACCAGCTTGATACGGTCTGATACAATTACTTCACAAGGAACGCACCATGCTAGGCCACCACACTTGTAATCTGACGGAAGAGGGCATATGTAGTGCTGTTAGAATGCACTCATTATGCAAGCAATAGCTAAGCCGAATGAAGTCGTCCTAGGCAACCCTGCAAATATGTGGAAAGTAAGAAATGAATTGTTATAACCGGATTAATATTTAGCACTCAGTGGCAAGATAGACACAAATAATTCGTTAATAAGCCCAGACAAATAATTATTGGTATCACCAACTAACTCATGGAACACAGCCCCTCTGGAGAAAAGAATAGTTGTTTCGACAGCCAGAAAGTATCCTTCATTTCATATAACCGAAGCTCCCCCAATACCAGCATCTACACACGAGCACTCCTCAATTTTATGTTGTGAGACAGTCCAATTTGTTCTGGCATTGCCTTTCAGAGGTCTGTTTGAGGGTTTATCTACAAAACAACGTGTGTATTATTATGACTTCCATCCATGCCATGTGCCCTGCCCACTTCCTGAGCAATTCGATAATCTTATGATATTTGGCAAGAAATGCAAATAACCGTGCTCATTTTGCAATTTCTGTGTCTGTCTTATCTCTAAATATTTCCCTCTGCTCCCTGTTTGAAAATTCCCATAAGAGTGCTCTTTCCTTAACCTCTTAAAGCCTGAGACTTGCTTTACGTTCCGCCAGGTTTAACAGAGAGAATTTCTGTGTTCTTTCCACAACGCGTTTATGTGTTTTGCGCGGATCTTTGAACAAACAGTGATTATTTCTCCATACAGCATTAACTTATCGGTTTTTATAACAGAGGCAGAAAGTGTTTACTGCGCGGTACGAACTGGGTCTTTAAATCAGACAGCTACAGTTTTGTCCTTAAAAGTTAAATGACGGGGATCATATTAAACATTCACACAACAACAACATTATAAATTTTTATATATTTAATTTCTACAATTATAGACAGCAAAAGGAAAGACAGCTATTTGTGAAATGGTAAATGTAAAATTCACCGTATAACATGACATGACAAAGCATAGAAGGGGGGTAGAGGTACAGGTCCACTCTTTCTTTCTACTCGGCACTCGATGGGAATGGGTGATTAAAGCCACGTCCCGGCCGTTTCACACAGGGGATGACCTGCTACCACATGTAGAGGGGGCTGAGTGGGCTCCAGGGTCGGTGCGGACGAAAGTTTAAGAAATGAGTAAAATAAGGTAAATCAATCCCATTGCAGGCTCGAGGTGACCAGAGGGTTCCAGGACGTTAAGGTTCACAGATTACGTGACAATGGCCCAGAATGTTGGTATTAAGAAATGAGTGCTATTAAGTATTCCTTGTTTTAACCTGCTCTTCAGTTCTTTCTGAATTACATTTATATATGTTAGTGTAATTCTCATATATTAAAATTCGTCGCGCTTATTAAAGATTCATTAATTACTTTTGTTTTACGATTTATCCCTAATTCGTTTTGCCAGTCATGAATAAACACTTCGCTTTCCTTGCATTATTTCTCGACCAGACCCAATAAATAGACATTACTTACTCACTCACTCCATGGTGCAGAGTCCTTCTTGAGAAGCTAACTGGTTTGCAGCTAGTCAAGAAATCCCCCGCATTTCACGGAACCTGAAGGTTCATTACCGTACTCACAAGCGTCCGCCACCTGTCTGTATCCTGGGCCAGCCCAATCCAGTCCACATACCCACATCCCACCTCCTGGAGATCCGTCCTAATATTATCCACCCATCTACGCCTAGGTCTCCCCAGTGGGGTCTTTCCCTCCGGTTTCCCCACCAAGACCCTATACACCCCCCTCTCCTCACCCATACGCGCCACATGCCCAGCCTATCTCTATATATAGACATTATGTTCTTAAAACAATGTTTTTCTTCCCAAATAACACGTTAAATTTATCGACATGTACGAGATTCCGCTATGTCCTCTTCAATTTCAAACCCGCCTGTTTTTTTTAACTTCTGTAATAGCATATTCTAAATTAAACTTAGGAAGGAAAGACAATAAAGGCTGTCCTGTTGTAGAGACGTCTCTGCGCAAGAAAGACTCCAGAAAACTGGATATCCATACGGAATTAATTTTAAGCTTCGTTTTAAGTATGGTTTATATATCCTACATTTTATTCCACTGTGTATAAATGGCAACCTAACTAAAATCTTTCACTTGACGCATCTTTATACTTTAGTAACTAGTAACTTTTATATAAATCAGGAAAAATCGTCGTGTCACTTAAAGACCATCCTCAGTTTTGGTGTATTTCGAACTCTGAAATCTCAGCCTTAGCAACGTACCAACTGCTGTAAATTTTGTAACCACACATATACCCGAATTCAAATTATGACTTATCCCTTAGGACAATTGAATCATCACTTCTTGTTTTCTAAAGGACGTAGTCTGAACTTTTTTACCCCCTGCGGCGCTGCGGTCAACGCTTGTCTTGTCCTCCTCAATCTTGGGTTTCTAGACCACACACAACGACGCATCACATTCAGCGGGGCTTCTCTGTACGAGTGATCAGCCTGTCGCAGGGACTGCGTCACAACACACAAACATCCATGCCCCCTGCGGAAACAGAACCAACAATCCCAGGAAGCGGGCGGACGCAGACTTGCGCCTTAGACGGCTGGGCCACTGCGATCGGCGGTCATAATAGATAGGCCGAGGCCCTCCCTACCTGATGATTTTCTGTTGTTTTAACACCTGCAAAAATATAGTTGTCATAAACAAGCAGCTTTATGACAGCTGGGGTCGACTGCCTTCCCGTAAATCAAGGACGGCTTGACTTTTGGAGGATTTATATGGGAACAGCTATCATATCATTCTCACACACATATATATATACTGACTTATCTTTTATGCAACAAATTGGAAGGTTTTTATTCAAATAGAACTGGTTGTTTGATCAAAAATTTTATATGTAACACTCCTGCCTGACCATTCAAGGACTGTTAATTTGTAACATTTTGAGAAGCATGTTACGTGCGGGAGTCGCTATGCACCTTCAGGTGTGGTGTTTTGGACACTTGCATTAAGATGTCTGAAACGTACACAAGCACAAATATGAATTAATCCCAGCGTTAAGTAAGAAATCCTACATGTCGCCTGCCGTGCCGTACATTCATTTTGTTCAGACCACACCTACATCTAGAACAAGTAATTAAATAGCTGATTTCCTTGTGTTTAGTGAAGTGATATGTGCTAATTGTGAGACAATGTAAATGTAACATTTTTTCGTATACTGCACTGCTTCGTGTACCACAGAGTGCAGTGTCCGGAACTACTGTATACACCCCGTGTCCCTGGGAAATTCTCATGTTTCCTCCGACCTCAGCCTGCATCTAGTTGACCAATTTATATGTTTATATTTATTCACCTGAATGGGTGATGAAGCCCAGCCCCTGAACCTCGGTTCAACTAGGTGGTAACTACGATGACAGTTTTGTTGATCGTTCGGCTGTATCGTCTGAAGTAACATATGTATTGTGTAAAACTGTAACAGTATGAAGGTTGCTCTCAGATGGCTGTAGCTAAATTACGTATAAGCTAATAACTTCTATCAATTTTCAGAATGGAATTTGACATTTCTACGCTTGTTGTTCCAATGTTGTCCTTGTCCCGGAAGTGCTTAGCCAATTTGGTGGCTGCACGTATCCAAGTTCTGTAAGACACGACGCCTCCAAATAATTCCGGCAGGTTCCCAACAGCCTAATTTCTGCTCGCAATTACGAAGATAATAACTGACAATCAAATGAAGGCATTTCTATACACATGCATTAACTCAATTACTCAGTGATGCTGAAAATCACGAAAATATGAAAAGACAAGAAGAAACTGGGCACAAAAGATGTAGCCAAAAATAGATGCAACAACGTTCATAATCTTGTATTTATATTTTTATATAAGGACACAAAATTCAGGCACGTGCTTCTATAATTTACTTCATGCTTTTAAAGATGGCGGTACAATTCTACGATCGAGATCCGGAAGTTGGAACACATTGCAACGCAATATATATATCTATACCATTTCTGAGGGTGGTCCAAAAATGTTGTCTGATTCATAAGCACGTAAACATTTTTGCCGACAAAGTATCTTAAATAGACAAAAAGAGTTTGGTTAGACTCACTAGCCTCATTGGCACATCAATCCAAGGAAAATGTGCACAAAGCTTCATTTCTAACCAAATTTTGTGCTCCTGGTAGTAGGTAAAAAAAAACTTACTGGTGCTACAGTGTCCCAGTTTCTCTTCATCAGAAAAATGCAAAGTATCATACACGCTGGTCTGCGTGTGGGGTCATTCTTGCGAGAACAAAGTTGGATAGAATTCTGTGTGTAATTGGTAACAATACACCTTTCGATAATAAGTACTTCAATTGGACAGTGTCCTTGAGAGGTCTACCAAGACCCTCAGATATCCAAGAAGTCACCTGCATTTTATGGAATCGAAATGTTCATTACCGTTTTCACAACAGCCCGAATCTCTCTCACTTCAGAGTCAGACTAATTCTATTCGTAAATTCCTATCTTATATTTTACGATCCATATTACGAGTAATGACACACTCACACTTATGCACAGTCCTTCTGAATGGTTTCTTCCTTCACCTCTCCTCACCAAATCCTTGTGTGCATTCCTCTTCTTCCCCAGTCGCGCCACTTGCCACGCCATTTTCATTCGCTAGGTAATTACTGCGATCACTTTTATCACTGTCCTCACAAATGCGTAAATGTAAAAATAGTTTCCCTATACTATTGTGGTAAACCTTTTTTTCAGATGGAAATGACAAGTTTTCGGATGTCAGCACCTAACACTTACCCTTCTGCTTGGATCATTTCTGCCTAATTTTTCTCAACGCCTGATAATTTGTCTTTTTCATTTTCAATAAGAATCTAAACATCAGAAACACTATCTTGAGACTTTGAAAGCCATACTTCCATACATCGCTAACCGCACCCAAATGATTTTGCACTGATTATGAATCCATGGCTGTCACAAGCCTGAATAATGAATATCTGGCCAGGGCTGTCAATTGCTCAGACCCCAAAGTCACTGGAATTTGGATTTTCCAGATTTTACAGTTTTCTATACAGAGGACAGATCCAAGTTTCTTTACAATATCTTTCTGTTTCGGACAGCTCCGCTTCTGAGTTGTTTCTGTCTTCTGAGTTATCTGTCAATCTAAGTTTTGCATGGGAACATACTGTTGTTTTTTGCATTTTCTGAACATAAAATCCAGAGGCTTCTAAATTGTTCTCAATGTTTCTTTACGCTCCTTCTTTGCAATTACATGAATCTTTCTCAGTGCAGCCACTCTCTGCCGATCCCAGTGGCCATGCTGTTTAAGACTTATGTTTATGGTGGCTCGATTCCTGGCAGTGAGATTTAGAATCTTGCTGGCAACATGGATGTTTTTTTCTTGTGTTTGTTGTCTGGTAGGTTCAGGGCAGCGCCTGTTACGAGTTGATCACTCGTTCAGGAGTGTCCTAGCGCTTGTGCCTGTCTAATTGTGTACGATATAGAAGTCTCAACTATGAGGCTTCCTAGACCGAGTTGAACTGTTGCTCCACAGAAGAATACGAAGTAGTAATATTAATATAAATCCAACTAGATGCAACAGCACGCACTCTGATATATTTTACCGCAAAATCACTCTATATGTTTCGGATGTCCACCACAACCATCATCAGGAATAGTACTGTTGCATCTAGTTGGATTTTTATTAATATTGAATTATGATGTACGGAACCATGAGCTTAAAAGAGGAAGTAGTAGTCACTTTCTTCTGTACAGTGCGATGAGAGTTAATAATGTTTCTGTTTCAGCAGCGACGGGTTTTTCCCTTGCCTTGTATTCGATAATTACGAATTAGTAGCCTCCATTATTGTGCATTTTTTCCAATTTTATTTTTATGAAGATCGGCAGTGTTTGTAGCACGTAAGACGGTACTAAAATGAAAATTTTTCCACGCCCAGGCCATGAAGGCATATACAGTGTAGAAGCAGAGCTGTGCTGGATTGAGGTGAGTGGCCGGCGTCACGGTCCGGCAGTTTTACCCGCGGGAAAGAACCCCGATAAACCTTGAATAGGTGGCTGGGTGGGTCGTCGAGAAGGTATGGGCATTTCAAGAGAAGAGAAACGTCTCTTGCCGCTGACAGGATTCGAAACCTGGAAAGCCTAGCCCGTAGCCCAGTCTCTGTACTGATTACACTACCTTGGCTCCTTTTACAAATGGTACTTTAAGTATTATACGATCAGAATTTTTCTCTTCGTCGCAATGGTTTATGATAAGATTATCTTCATTATCGACTAACTTTCAATACGATTTTGTTTGAAGACTGTAGTATGTCCTGCTGTCTTAAGAAAATGAAAATCAGAGAAGTTGCTCGATTTACTTAAGTGGTACATTGTAACGAAATAAGTGAGTGAGTGACCGAATGTACACTCTGTTCAGCAAAAATCAAGTGGTCTGAAATTACGTACGACCCGCTATGGAAGTGAAGTGACGTAAGTTGCCATCATAATTCGAATAATTTTACTCTCCCCTTATTTGTACATTCGTGGCGTTTCACTGTCTGCCATTCACTACAATCAATCACGCCGTGTATATATTAGTCTAAGACACCTTACATTTGCTTAATTTGAAGTTAAAACATGAATTAAAATTCTTTAATTTTCGCAGGCCTACGGCTAGCTAGCTCTGCTGTCAGCGATGGATTACGCGAAAGCGTTGTTGTTACATGTAGCGGGCCTAGCCGAACCAGTTCAGGCGTGATAGCAGTGCTCTCAGAAACAAACTAAACACATTAATTGGGAAAAAATGCACAATAATCGAGATACTAATTCGTAATTTTCGAATATACGGCAAGGAAAAAACCCGTCGCTTCTGAAACAGAAACAATATTCACTCACATCGCAAACTACGTTGGTTCGAGTCCCAGGATCCGCATATATATATATATATATATATATATTATTTTTGATATGTTTTATACCCACAAACACTCAATAAAACTGTCCATTATTTAGTTGCACTTTTCAAAAATTATCTTTGCTCCATTGGCAGGACTACAAATGCGAGTGACGCAGATATTTCTGTTACTTTCCGTATTTTTTCTTTGCTTACCGATACTCTGATTTAGAGAGTTGGTGTTGGAGTGGGACTTAAACAGGGCATGTGAATCTCGTATGTGCTTGCGGGCCGTACTGGGTCACGTGATCTGACAAAGTCGTACTGGCTACACTGATGATGGTGGTTATGAGAACCGAAATTCTTATATTGTAATAATGAAAAAACCAAAGGCAATCAAGAGTTTATGTTGGTTACTTTAAAATGTGTTTTGCTATCTAAAAGTTTGATGGGTGGACTGTACCCTAATCTGTATTATAGTGCTTGTCATATGTATGTCCACAGCAGGCAGTTGTGAATTTACACAATAATATCAATACTCACCCAGTTGTTAGCACCTCGCCCAAATCCCAAGCTGGAGGACAACACTTTGACGGCGCCCGCTACTGCTTATTCAATATATTCGCAGCTACCCTCCATATTTAGGGCCGTTCCTCCATCCGCAACTTGAGGACGCGCCATGCCGTGCTGACAGGGCCCCAATTATCTCAACACCCAGTGGCTATACAGAAAAAAATCAATTTTCACCTTTGGTGACGGGTGGGGAAGTACATGCTTTTCCTCAAAGGTGGAATAAAAGTTTCGTAGACATGGAGGTTATAAGAAAATAATGATGCCTTCAGCAAGGCAGTAGTTAATTTTGGGCCAATTTTCAAGTCGAAAGGCGTAAAGAATTAAAAATATCGAGTTCTGTCCAACCACCTATGAATATTTTGGTTCAACAATCTTTAAAAAATGCTTAATTCAACACCACGATTACTTGCTTTGTTTTATCAACGTATCGAATCATTATTATTTATTATTTCTCACTTCGCTTTATAATTCGCTGCATACGTGCTTACTTATAATTTGCATATTTAAAAACTATTACAATTGTACCAGATTCGATAACTTCTTCAAAATCCTCGTTCCTTATTGGCATTTGGAACTGCCAAATGCCAAACTTCACACAGGATCAGTTTTCTGACCTTCTCTTTCGTTCTGTTACATTCACTTCACATCGCCTGAATATTAACTTCCTTTTTTATACCAACCGATTTTCCTCCTCGCTTGCCTAAGGCGTCAAGTCTCAAAATAAACTTCCAAAGTTTAATTCCATACATTTTTGACATTGGAAGTAAATAGATAAAATGGGATAGCTTTACTACACTTCTGCCTTGACTACGAGTAAGATCTCCCAGTAGTGATTAAGTACGAGACTAACAGGAAACATAATCGGTATGGCTACTTTGGAGCAAGAATCAAAATAAAATTTTTCGATCACCAAAAAGAACCCATGCCATTGTACTGAATAAGATGTTCCTGCTCCAATAGCCATATTAATTATTAAGTTACAATCATCTGTTTAACAGTACAGACAAACATACATTTGTTTTTGTTAGTAAGACACACTGCACTTTATAGGCATGATTTGCTTAGTGCAAACTGCCAGACCGAGAACCAATCACAGGGACAACCATTGCTCTCATTTGGCTAAAGATAAAATCACTAGTGGAATAACGTTTTAAATTTCAGCGGTAAAATTTGACAATCTGGTCCCTAGCTACGCTTTGCACAGACAGTTCGCTTCATCGATCAAAATTTAAACACTTCATAGTTTTTAAGTTTCACAGTGACATCGTTATTTCGCTGGATATTCACGCTATGAATTACACACATTTAATCTCCAGTTAACTTCTTGCAGTGATTGTGTTACATGTAATAGCATTACATTGTGTGTTCTTGTCGTGTGTGTTGCAGGCAGCACAGGATGTTATGCGGTACGAACAGGCTCGTATGCTGCTATATTCTAACGTTCTCCCTATTCCACGCTACCAGTACCTGGAGGTCGGACCGCAGTAAGTAGCTTTTAATCGTGGGTCCTTTCAAGCAAAAGCAATATTGCCACATTATGGAAAGATCTGATATGAATAAAATTAGTTTGCTGTGCTCCAGTCTGCGTGTAATTAAGTTCTACTACTTAAATGAATGGGATAAGCTAAAAGTTGAAAATGTGTTCGTTTCAGCCCTTAGACACCTTCTGTATCCATCTAACTGATTCTGTTGCATTAAAGTTGTTCCTGTCAGAATATGTCTCCCTATACATATTAATTTCTTGCTTATTGTCTTTGGTTTGGTCTCTTCAAACGTAAAGTCGTACAAATTCTCCTACCGCGTGAAGGAAGCAGTCCATAAGAAATTTCTCCCACCCTCGCCGAGGGACGGTCCACAACTCTTTGATCGCCCAGCCCTAAACATTTGTGTCAGCCATCCCACTCACACACCAGAGCTCCTGATAAGCTGTACTCAGATGAATACTGATGACCTCTCCGTCTTCTCTGTGTTGAATGAATGCAAACAATGCAGTTTCGCAAATCTTACATGTCGACAGAGTCACCGAGGCCACTACAGCTCCTCAAAGAGGGTCGATTTAAGTAGGAAAACATGTGAGTGAAGAAACAGATTGTAGTACACTGCAGTTGGCAAATACAAGGATAGGAAAACATAAAGTACGAGGGGGTGCTGATAAGTCCTTAGACCGACCAGGAAGGAAAGAAGTTACAGCGACAAAAGTTGGGATTTATTCAACATTCTCCCCACGAAGTTCATTACACTTCTTAGTCCATTGCTGTAACTTTTGCAAGCCACTCAAAGAAATTCAGAAGTTTGTCCGTCCAACCAGGTCTCCGCGGCAGCAATGACCTCCGCTTCGGACGAGAAATGGCGAACTTTCTTTTGTTTTTTCAGTCCAGGGGACAGGTGGTAGTCCAACGGGGCCAGATCTGGAGAATAGGGTGGGTGATAAAAAAGCCGGAAGCCCAGGTAGGCCAGTTTCTTCTGGGTTGCAAGTGCCCGGTGAGCCGGGACATTGTCGTGCAAGAACAAGACCCCCTTGGTGAACTTCCCGCGGCCTTTTTCCTTCAAAATGTCCTTCAATTGCACCAGCAGGGATGAGTAATACTTCACGTTGATAGTTTGGCCCTTTGGAAGATAATCAATGAGGAGGATGCCGTCTTGATCCCAAAAAATCGAGGCGAGAACTTTTCCAGCGGATTTTTGCACTCGGATTTTTTTGGGGCGGGGTGAGCCGCTATGCCGCCACTCCATTGTTTGTTGCATTGTCTACGGGTCATAGTGATATAACCAGGTTTCGTCAATGGTCACCAATCGCGACAGGAAATCATTTGGATCGCGACGGAAAAATTCCAAAATTTGCTCAGACAACTGGCACTGTTGACGTTTTTTATCCGCGTTCAGTCATTTCGGGACCCACTTCGCGGAGAGCTTCCGCATGTCCAAATCTTAATGAATTATGGACCCAACCCGCTCACGTGATATGCCCAGTTGCACAGCTATTGACTTAGCCGATATCCGGCGGTCTTCCCAGATAAGCTCGTGAATTTGATCAATAATCTCCGGGGTGGTCACTGTTTTGGGTCGTCCAGGACGAGGCGCATCACAAGTGAAAAAATCACCACGTTTAAAGTGGGCCACCCAGTTTTTGACGGTGGCATACGATGGTGCATGTACCACTAATGTTTCTGTCAGAATGACGTGAATTTCCTTCGGCGTCTTGCCTTGCAGGAAAAAAAACTTGATGACAACTCGCGTCTCCTTGTTGTTGAAATCGCGTAAGTCAACTGACATGCTTCCTTTCAGCCTCTGTAACAAGAAAAGACTTGCAGTTCGGCACATGAACAGACCCCTCTTTCCAACGATACTATTGATTCCGTCCTACGACATGGGGAAGTACGTCGGGCTAAGGACTTATCAGCATCCCCTCCTACCCCTTAAACTTTGGTTACGGTCACGTAAGTTTTCGGAACACAATATGTGTCTTTAAGATCTTATGTCACCTCCGTCCAGTTTATGGAGAAATCAGATATTAAAAACTGGTAATGTGAATTCTGTGTCACTGTCAAAGGCACGTGGATGCCATGTGTACTGAAATATAAAAAATAAAGATGTCCCGTAACGTGCCAAGCAGGCACAGAGGGCAGTAAGGGTAGGCTATAGCTCTAACCATACTCAAGCAAGCGGTAGAAGTGGGCAGTCATCGCCACTCTCCGGCCACATTACCCCCGGAAAAGAGATCTAGTTTCCATCGTGTAGAAAGATGTGTGGATGTCGGAGCTGATGTGGATTGATCTGAAGAATCTCACCTCAATCGCGTTTCGAACCCCCGCACCCTCCAGCTCGTAGAGATTCGCTATACCGCCTACAATATCCCGGACGCCTGCTAAAATATAAACAGTGATTACATGAGATGATTAGATGAAATTTATAGCTACTGCGCAATTATAGGAAATGCCGAACAGCTGAAAAAAGTGGTTGATCTTGTGAAGATCATTGTCATTTAACTTGTTGTATACTTTCCACCTAAACAAAACACAAATCCCCCTAGAGTGTTCAAAACAGCAAACCACTCAACCATAATTGCGCTAGGTTAATCCACCCCAAAACTTCAGGCCCAATTTATGAGTTGCATATGCATTTTCTTCCCATGTATGCAATATCTAAACTTCATACTTAAATAAGTTCATGTCTTTTCGTGCGTCGAAGTGGTTACAGATCCTGACGACTTAAAGGATATCAGCCTAACAATCTGTGAAAATGAATTCGTAAATATGAGTGTAACAGGTAGACTGTAGGTAAAGGGTGACTATAGAAAATGCTAAATGCTTTGGTAAATAATAAAGGGGGAAATTTCAGCCTCTGTGCTTATTTAAACACCACGACACGTGGAGGAGTAGAAGTTTATCTCGTCGTCTTCCTCAAGTTTGTTCTTGAGTACATCCGGATGTTCAGATGCACTTCTCCGACTCTTCACACCCACTGTCATTTGAACAGTAGGCTGGTGGCCACAGAAACGATATGGAATATTTGGAGAAAAATAAACTGGAGTTCATGCTGAGTATCGAACCCCACTTCGTAGTAAGTCTAGTCCTTAGTCTAGAAACCACACGTTCTTATTTAGATTCAATTTTTTAAGTTCTTTAAGTATGAAAACTGGTCTTACGTTATATTTGATATTAATACCGTACGTGATCACATGTCAAAATATTCCACATTTAATAAAAATTAAATTAATTTAAAAAATTAACAGAGCCACATAACAATTATTAAAGTAACAGGAGACGTGTGTTGACATTTATACATTTTATACAGTAACGTTGCTCCGCTGCGTGTCATGAACACCTACAGGCGACTACCTATTCTATACCCAGGCACTAGATGGGTTAGCTGCAGCTTCAAGTCACAACCGCTTCACCCACGCGAAAGAGCTTCCGGTATCCCACGGAAAGAAGGCCGGGTAGGCCCCGCAGCCGGTTTGCACTTTTTGAGAAAGATAAAAGATTCTTGTCCCTGACAGGAGTGAAACCTATGTCCTTCGATCTTTCAAGCTGTCTTCTACCCATTGCACCATATCATTTTAAAAAAATTAAAAGATTGAGACTTCATCAGCTTCTGATAGGGGAGACCGTGGTTAATTGTTACAACTTTCTTCCAGTTTTTTTGTTGTTGTTCCACTATTATATGTATTTAAATGATTCTGATGCACAACGTTATTTACATCATTGCCCTTTAATGATATATTTATTTTCTGGGCTTCCTAATTCGGTTTTAAGAACTACATTAAGCTGTTCATGGTGACGTGCAAAGTAACAAACTGCCTCGGTATGGGGTACGTTGTACAATATGTGGGGATAAATGTTACATTACTTTATAGCAGCAATACACATGCACTTTAACTATTTTACGTTTATTTTATAACACGTCTAATGTGATTTATCATATGTAAATTAACATCGATCTATTTGTAATCAGTTACGAGTTATCTCATTATTTTGGATCCAGAAAGCAAACACAAAATTCAAGTACCACAAAGACTTATAATAGCAAAATAAATGTCACAATTATTACGTTACTGACATTACATCAATTATCAGATATGAATTCCTCATTATGATCGTCACAGTTGCAATTCCTTCCAACACAAAAATCGCTAAATCCGGCGCAACGGCCGTGGGTCCATTTATGACACTAAATGTACTAGAACCAATTCGCGCGTGCTCTGGACACAGGGTAAGGTTCAGCACATTCACTGTCACCTACGTCTTCAGATGATTCATGTTTTCGAAAACCTGTTCTTTAACACTTAGTTTTCCGTGACTTCAATTGGTTGCCGCTGCGTAACCTGTTACGTTTAGCAGACTTCCGGCGTTCTTTTACTTCCGATTCCAATGCAGCCTTTTCTGCAGTATCGGTTAAAATAGGATTCAATCTGGATTTTCTCTTACGGGTCTATTTACGTACTCCTGCTTTAAGGAAAGGCCTGGCGTCAGCTGGACTTACGCGGCTTATGTCGAGAATCCTGTATTTAAACCAGACGTGGAAAATTAATGCCTGAATTTGAGATTGAGATTTCAAGTATTTTAGTTTTCGGTTTATTATCTTGAATTGAACGGTTAGTCATGGCAGAAGGTAAGAAATCCTGACCAGTAAATATGTCTGAACTAAAGGGCCATATCTTTGTTACTGAAAACCCTGCCTTGATATCCTTTGTTGTGAGTACATTTGGCAGTTAATGACTCATTATGAATGGAATGTCGTAGATTATCCTAGTTTTCCCAGGACTGCTTCTGGTCCACGTGTCAGAGGAGCTGTTTACCAATTTCCTGTAAGGTGCATAAACTGACCTGTCTAACAGTTGCAGTTTGAGAGACGTATGAGGTCGAAGTGATATCACCAACGCATTTTCTTTGGCCAGTTCAGTAATTTTATATCAAGATGTGGCTGTTGATTGTTAAGTACAAGGAACATAATCCTAGTATGTTTTATGAAGCGTTCCATGTACAATACAAATTCATCTCCCGTAATCCCCCACTGCAGCTCGAGCAGTTTCATCCGGCCCACTTACAATGAAATAATCCCTGTAGTTCTTTTGTGGGAATACGAAGAAAGGCGGAATACAATTCCACTAGCGACTACGGCTACTGCCATGGTGACCGGAAAGCCTCTGTTTGCGGAGGTCACTTCTACGACACTCCACGCCCTTCTTTGCTACATTTGTAGTTGATTATTGAACAGTTGTTACTGCAGTCTCGCCGAAGTTATAAATATCTTGGTAATGGAAATTGTGTTTGTCACAAACTTCAGCTAAATTAGAAAAGAAGTATAAAAATGTATCAGTTGCCACAACTTCTTTTTTCAAGCTTGTTATGAAATCTCTCTATTACCATATAAATAAGCTAATGCTTAGCAGAAACTTTCGTGCAATACTACTTTTAGCCAAAAATTCTTTTGCTACCTCCGTATATGTTTCTGTAGGAGTTGTGAATCTGTTTGTTATCCTCTTAACGTTCTCATAATCCCTGCCTATACAAAATTGTAAGTCTGTGCAACAGCGAGGCTAGTTGTTACAGTAAATTACCAGAAAAAAGACGTTTCAAAAAGTCCAAAATATGGCAATAAAATACTTGGCTTTCAGTTTCTTGGGTGCCAGAAATACGGTGTGAAACACTTAAAGAAACTTCTGGTTATAAAAGAAAAACCTAAAACGACAGTAATTCTTTACAGACAAAGAATGAACTTCTTCTGGGACCCACAGGGAACGGCCAGCTGCCGGGAGACCGTCGATTGGGGAGAGAAGGAAGCCTATCGTACATTTGATCTGGTAGCTGGTGAAGGCGCTTTAACTGGGGGTCATTTTGAAATTTAAATATAACAATTAGCCCCGTGCAACAACTAACTATGGTTTCCCCTACACATTTCAAAAGCCATATCGGAGTTCGGAAAATATAAAAGACCAGAAACATCACTTACTTACTCCATCGAGCAGAGTACTTCTTTTTTTATTATTATTTTATAAATCAACTATCAGAGTACAAAGCTATTGGGGTAGCTATGAGTCAAACTTGTGGACGTACTAGCGTGATGAGGTCCCCTCCAGCGGGGAGATCTCGTCCACCCTATTACAGGTCAGCTGGCCACCGTCGTTTCAGTCTTCTTACGACGTTATCTCGTGGAACGGGGTGGAATAGTGGGTTCTAGTGAGTTTCTAGACTTATACGGTGCTTGGAATACCTAGGTCTTCGTGGATCATAGTATTGATGACATGACATGGGGTGTCAACAATTGCTCGTAGTATTTTAGACTGGCAGCTCTCTATGACTGCAATATTGGACTTGCAATCACAGCCCCATAATTCAATACCATAGGTCCATATAGAAGTAATGAGAGATTTGTACAGCGAAAGCTTATTGCCTACCGAGAGAGGAGATAACCTTCCAAGTAACCAATAGATTTCTTTGTGTCGTGTTCAGCTGTTTACGTTTCTCGATGATATGTTCCTTCCAGGTCAGGTTATTGTCCAAATGCAGTCTGAGATATTTTACAGTTGTAGCTGGGGGTATTTCTACATTATTTAAATAGATTGGTGGGCTGGAATCGCTTCGTAAAGTAAACGTGAGATGTATTGACTTGGACTCATTGATTTTGATTTTCCACGTTTGAAGCCAGTTTTGAAGTACAATTAGTTACTCTTGGAGGCAGGAGGAGGCTCGAAGGACATCATTATGGCAAGTCAGGACGACAGTATCGTCAGCAAAAGTGCCTATCGTGACGTTTGGTGCCTGTGGGAGGTCTGATGTAAACAGTATTTACAGCATTGTTCCTAGGACACTGCCCTAGGGGACCCAGGATTTGATCGGAAACAGAGCAGAAACCTCACCCTTTACCCCCGTCCGAAATTTTCTGTTGTTAAGATATGATTTTAATTATATAAATAATTTTGGCAGATGTTTTTAATTTTATATGATAGTCCTGGGTGTCAGACCCTATCAAAGGCTCGGCTCACATCTAAGAACACTAATGTGCAGTATTCTTTATTATTAATGGCCTTGTGGATGGTGTGAGTTACACGGTGGCACTGCTGAATTGTGGAGTGGGCTCGACGAAATCCAAACTGATGGTGAGGTATCCAGTCGCTGGTTGTGAAATCAGGATCAATTCTGCGGAGAATCAGTTTTGTTAAGAGTTTTGCGATGATTGGTAGTAGACTTATAAGGCGATAAGATATTACTTCCTTTGGATCTTTACCAGGCTTAGGTATTAAGATTATCTCGGCTAATTTTAGTTTGTATGGCTAATGTTGGAGTCTGAGGATGGCATTGAATAAGTAAGGGAGTAAAACCAATCCTTTTCGGGACAATTCCTTTAACATTTTCGGAGTTATTAACCTTTTGAAGCCTAATGTCAACTATAGTGGTCGTACCGCACTGCTAACCTCTAAAGTTGCATTTTATATATGTATTCAACAAATATAGATACTGAATATTTTAAACGTGATATATACTCTCCGTTTTTTTCTCTTCAAAATGCAGTTTGTTTCATAATTCTAACGTATTTGGTTCCTGTATTATTGACATTTTATATACAGGATGTGCTAAAATTTAAAAAATAATTCCGGCGCCAAAAGGTTAAGTCCATGCCAGGTGTTTGTTTTCGTATTTAAGAGTCCTATTTCGTCGTTTGGTGTGATGCGTATAATGGGTTCAACTGGTTGTGCTGGTAAATACAGGAATTGAAGCATTTCTTCGTCAGATTCCTGCTCATGCGGTTGGAATACGTCCGCGAGGTGTTTCGCGAATTCTGCTGCTTTTCCTTTGTCTCTTTTTGCCCATCTTTCTTGGTACTGTTTTCTCTAAGCTCAGGGAAGGGGATGCTAGTATAAGTTTGCGTGAAGATTTGATGGGCTTCCAAATAGTTATCGTATCGACTCAAAGTAGACAATTTTTAACTGAGGTTGCCCTCATTGTTCTCAGTTGTGATTTGAGGATGCTGCTTAGCCTATTGAAAGTAGCTTTGTCTGATGGAGTGTGACTTCTTTGCCATTTTGCTCTTGCTTTTCTTTTCTGTGCCAACAGTTTCTTAATTTCGAGTGGGGTGTTCACAATATTTTTTTTGCATACCATCGTGGGAGTGGCTTGTTGAACTGCCTCTTGTAATAAACTAATAAAATTATTTGTAGCTTCCTCAACTTCAGTGCAGCTTTTGAGGCTTACATGAAGACTTATTGTGTCGTGTAACTTAGTTCTGTAGGTACTCCAATTGGTCTGTGAGTTGTGTAGCCTGGGGATTGGTTGTATGTATATGGGGCTT
>Ga0131853_10007247_pt1 | contig 20047 bp, 15 predicted proteins | sample TergutLab28metaG_FD_92764 | JGI IMG/M metagenome (GOLD analysis project Ga0131853, IMG submission 92764) | Labiotermes labralis P1 segment gut microbial communities from Petit-Saut dam, French Guiana - Lab288 P1 (version 2) (version 2) | ecosystem: Host-associated > Arthropoda: Insects >... | reverse complement strand
ACCGTTGACGAGCTTTCGGATTCGTGCCAAACTTTATCACTGTTTCACTCATGCAATGGATGCATTTTACCGCTATTTCTGCCATATACTCACCCCGCAAAACAAGTATACCACAGTCCTTATCTCAAAACAACTACTTTAGAACATGACCCCTTTGATGGAAGTTCTTGACTTTGGTACGCCCGGCATTGTATAATGACAGGGCTTTTATAATACGGAGAGGTGTCCGAGCGGCCGAAGGTGCAGCATTGGAAATGCTGTGTACGCCACAAGCGTACCGGGGGTTCAAATCCCCCCCTCTCCGCCATTATTGAAAGACCTTTGAAAACACTAGGTTTTCAAAGGTCTTTCTCTGTACTTACACGATTTTATCTAAAAACGACATTAGAGAGGTTGAGATAAGTAAACAGAATTGCGAAAGATGGCGAAATATAGTAAAATATGGATAAGCGTGTGGCAAGATTCTGGTGGTCGTGTTTCGCGACCCTTGACTAAAATGGTGGGCAGATTTGCTCATTACCTCCCGAAAAACAATCAATGCAATGATTGTATAGTATAGCAATCATATATATTGATGGCTGCACTTCCTTGCGTAATGAGTTGCCACACGCTTTTATGATCTAACAAAGGAGATGGCTATTATGCTGAGATTCAATGATATCTCCACAAGAGGTGAATTGGCTGATTTCTTGGAAATTCCAAGAAGAAAACTAACTCATGTTTTATACGTAGAAAGAGCCGATAGCTACTACAAATCATTTGAGATACCAAAGAAAAACGGTGGAACAAGGCATATTAATGCTCCAACAGGTACACTCAAGGACATTCAGAAAAGATTAGTGGTTGCTTTATGGGAGCATCAAGAAAGTATTCGTTACGGTGAAGTTCTTTCTGTTCGGGGAGAGAAAGGGAAAGGTACGAATCTATCACATGCATTTGAGAAGAAAAAAAGCATTATTACAAATGCAGCAATCCATCGAAACAAGCGATTTGTATATAATGTTGACTTAGAAGATTTTTTTGACAGCTTCCATTTTGGCCGTGTGAGGGGATATTTTGTCAAAAATAGATATTTTCAGCTTCCCAATGAAGTGGCAACAGTGATTGCGCAATTAGTATGCTATAATGGGTGTCTTCCACAGGGAGCACCAAGTTCTCCATTATAACTAATCTGATTTGCCAAATATTTGACTATCGACTATTGAAAATAGCTAAAAAATATAAACTGGATTATACGAGATATGCGGATGATTTAACCTTTTCTACCAATAATAAAGCTTTTCTGGATGAGCAAGAGCTCTTTCTTAAAAAGTTGTCGCGGGAGGTCGAATCCGCAGGATTTTTGATCAACAACAAGAAGAGCAGATTACAGTACAAAGATTCAAAGCAAAAAGTCACGGGCTTAGTAGTTAATAAGAAAGTAAGCGTTGATCGGGAATATTGCAGAATTACTAAGGCGATGGCACATACTCTTTATACAAAAGGTAGCTTTATAATAGATAGACAAGAGGGAACGCTCAAACAACTAGAGGGAAGGTTTGCATTTATCAACCAGCTTGATAAATATGATAATAGCCTTGAATATAAAGCAAAGCATCGTAATTTTCACTCATTGAATGGCAGAGAAAAACAATATCAAAAATTTTTGTTCTATAAATATTTTTGCGCGAATGAAAAGCCGCTTCTTATCACAGAGGGCAAAACGGATGTTACATATTTGAAAGCGGCACTAAAAAACCTCCACCTAGAATATCCCTATTTAATTTCTAAAGAGGATGATAGTGAATTTAAGTTTAATATTTCGTTTTTAAGAAGAACTAAGCGCCTTAGATACTTTTTCAATTTAAGTTTAGACGGTGCGGATACAATGGAACAGTTCTACAAAAACTTCTTTACGCTGAGTGGAAACGGAAATCATTCCGATTATCCAAGCATCTTCAACAGAATATGTCCTTACCACACCAATAAGCCCGTAATTTTTATCTTTGACAATGAACTTGCGACTAAAAATAAACCTTTAAAAAAGTTTGCTGATAGCTTAAATTTAGATAAGGACAAAAGGGCAAAATTGCAAAGGGAATTGAAACTCAAATTGGCAGACAATTTGTGGCTTGTTACAAACAATCTGATTGCCGGAAAAGAGGTGTGTGAGATTGAGGATCTATTCACTCGTGAAACTCTTGAACATGAAATAGATGGAAGATCCTTTTCACATATTGAGAAAACTGGTTCAAGTGGTTATTCCAAAGAAGACTTTGCTCAATATATAGCAAAAAATTATAAAAACATTGATTTTAGTGGATTCAAGTGTATTTTTAATGAAATTAACGAAGTGATTCAACCTTCTTTGGAAATCTAATGTTGGCTTAGTAGTTAGCATCACCCAGATGCTCTGTACGTTAATTATTTTTAGTTATGCGTAGCAAACGAACAGGGAGTTGCTCCATCCATTTGTTGATTTTCGCCCCAAAAACTGCTATAATGAAACTGACATGGGCATAGTGCATACAGTGGGATGTGACAAAACATGAAAAGCATAAAACTATCCAGCTTGGTAGAACACTTTGAGCTAGAAATCTGCCACCAATCCGATGACTATGACAAGGTGGAACTCAAGATCACAGATCTAAACCGTCCGGGGCTGCAGCTCACCGGATTTTACGACTATTTTACACCTGAGCGACTACAGATCATCGGGAAAGTCGAAACAACCTATCTCAAAACCCTCTCGTCAGAGGCGCGGGAAGAGGCGTTCCGGCGTCTGTTTTCAAAAGGAATCCCTGCTATAGTGATTTGTCACCAGAGCGAGGTTTTCCCGGAATGTCTTAAAGCGGCTGAGCAGGAAAATATCACAGTGTTATCCACGGATCGAGACACAACCGGCACAGTTGCAAGTGTGGTTGCTTGGCTGAAAATAGAACTCGCGCCCCGCATTACGCGCCACGGTGTATTGGTAGAAGTCTACGGCGAGGGGATTTTACTCTTGGGTGAAAGCGGTGTCGGTAAGAGCGAAGCGGCCATTGAATTGGTCAAACGCGGACACCGGCTCATTGCAGACGACGCAGTGGAAATCCGCCGTACTTCAGACACAGCCTTAGTCGGAAACGCGCCTGAAAGCATCCGCTATTATATCGAACTACGTGGTCTTGGTGTGATTGACGTGCGCAGACTATTCGGCATCGGTGCTGTTAAACCAGCTGAAAAGGTAGACATGGTCATCCAAATGGAAGAATGGAAAGACGGCGCAACCTATGACCGTCTCGGTATAGATACTCACACCATGGAGATCTTGGGAATCAACGTCCCCAGCATCACTATCCCCGTCCGCCCGGGACGGAATCTGGCGGCTATCATTGAAGTAGCGGCCATGAATAACAGACAAAAACGAATGGGCTATAACGCGGCCTTAGAGTTTACAAAGCAGTTAAACCAATACTTCGAGCCAAGCGAGTAACATCGAGGAGCACACTTGTCTATGCAGACGATTATCCAAACCCTACAACAAAACGGACTTCACATCGTGGAGAATGAGCCCTTATCCCGCCATACCTCTTTTCGCATCGGCGGCTCTGTGCGGGGGATGGTATTTCCGAAAAATGAAGAAGAACTCATCCAAGCAGTCACGCTTTTGCAAGAGACAGGGATAGCGCCCCTGTTGATCGGCAACGGAAGCAATCTGCTTGCCTCCGATGACCCCATCGACCGCATCGCTATCAAGTTGCACGATGGTGTGTCTCACATGGAACGCTTGGACGGAAACGCAATCTACGCCTCCGCCGGATCGCTGCTCTCCCGCGTGGCGGTCTTTGCCCGGGATCAGGGGCTTTCTGGTTTAGAGTTCGCCCATGGAATCCCCGGCACATTGGGCGGCGCTATTTTCATGAACGCCGGTGCATATGGCGGTGAAATGGCGCATGTGATTACGCGGGTATATTATTTAGACAACAAGCTAACACGGCAGACGATAGAGAACCCAGAGTGCAACTTTTCCTATCGCCACAGCTGCTTTATGGACACGAAAGAGCTAATCTTAAGCGCAGAGATCACGCTCACTTCTAACAATCCAGCTGAGATCGGCGCGCGGATGACAGAACTCGCCGAAAAACGCCGGAACAGCCAGCCATTGGAATATCCAAGTGGCGGTAGTACATTCAAACGTCCCAAAGAGGGCTACGCCGCTGCCATGATTGACGAAGCGGGACTAAAAGGCTACACCGTAGGCGGTGCGCAAGTGTCAGAGAAACACGCAGGCTTTGTCGTCAACCGCGGCGGCGCGACTTGTGCGGATGTGCTGCGTTTGATGGAACATGTGCAAGAGACCGTGTTTGCACGGACAGGGGTATTATTAGAACCAGAGGTTGAATTGATTTCTTAAGTAGGGGCGAACTGTGTTCGCCCGCTATTCGATCTTTTGCATAAGTGCTCTTGGGTGTTGCACGAATGGGCGAACGCAGTCCGCCCCTACAAGGAGAAAGGAGTGTCGCGGCATATGGAATTTGTAGTCATCTCAGGAATCAGTGGAGCGGGAAAAAGTCGTGGGGCGGATGTGCTCGAAGACTTGGGCTTTTACTGTGTCGATAACATGCCGGTGGCGCTCATCCCGCGCTTTGCGGAGTTTTGCCTCGCAACAGGCGGTAAATATGAACGCGTAGCACTGGTCACAGATGTGCGTGAGCAGGACGACTTTGAAGCCCTGTTCTCCGCCCTAGACGAAATGATGGTGTTGGGCTGTCCATATAAAATCCTATTCATGGACGCATCCGTAGAGACCCTGGTGCGCCGATTCAAAGAAACAAGACGCCCCCATCCCCTAGACCCAAACGGGCGTGGGCTGGAAGAGGCGATCCGTAAAGAAAAACACCTCCTCCTCCCGGTGCGGGATCGTGCGGATTTCATCGTAGATACCACCGGCTTAGCCCTTGGGCGGCTTCAGCGCAAGCTCTTCCACCTATTCGGTGCAGAAACAGATAGGGACAAGCCCATCCATGTAAATATTGTTGCCTTTGGCTTCAAATACGGCATTCCCATGGATTCAGATCTCCTCTTCGATGTCCGCTATCTGCCGAATCCATTTTACATAGAAGAACTTCGTCCCCTATCCGGCTTAGACGCACCAGTGCAAGAGTTTGTTCTCTCACACGGACAAGCCACAACTTTTTTAGAGCACTTAGAAAACATGGTGGGCTTCCTCTTACCCCTTTATATCGAAGAGGGCAAACCATCCCTCACCATTTCCATCGGCTGTACCGGCGGGCGGCATCGCAGCGTGACCTTAGCAGGTGCGCTTGCCCGGTTTCTTACAAACGAGGGCTATGAAGTAGAAACCATTAACCGAGACTTAGTAAAGTAGGATGTGAAATGTCTTTTTCCAAAGATGTAAAGGCAGAGCTGATCAAGTTACCCATGGGCAAGCGGAACGCAACCGTCGCAGAGGCGTACGGCGCTTTCTTGTACGGCAACACCTTTACGCCCCATGAAATCCGAATCATCACTGAAAGCCGCGCCCTAGGGTCGCGGCTTGACGCACTTTTACAGAAAGCCTTTGGTCTAAGCTTTGACATACAGCCGGAAGAGACGGCCACGGGCAAACGGTCGTATCTCATCCAAGACCCGGATAAACTAAAAAAAATCGCAGATGTAGTCGGCTATGACCCTAAAACACATGTGGCGCACTATATTAACTTCGGTCTCCTGGAAGAGCAAGGCGAGAAAGAAGCGTTCGTCCGCGGTGCATTTTTGGTTGGTGGTTCGGTGACCGATCCGGGAAAGGGCTATCACCTAGAACTCACCACCAGCCATCGAAATGTAAGTAGTTCTATGATTTCCCTTTTGCAAGAGTTAGAATTTACCCCCAAAGCCACCATCCGGCGAGGGAACTATGCAATCTATTTCAAACAGTCTGACGCAATCGCAGATTTTTTGACAACCATTGGTGCATCCGGTTCAGCCCTTGCGCATATGACGGCGAAAGTGGAAAAGCATATGAACAACGCCGTCCAAAGGCGTGTCAACTGCGACGCGGCCAATGTGGAAAAAACCGTAGAGGCTGCCCAAGAACAGTTAGAAGCCATCCGCCACATTGAGCAAGGCACAGGTTTAGAAAGTCTGCCGGAAAAACTCTATCAAACCGCACTCCTGCGGATTGTAAACCCGGAAATGAGCCTAACCGATTTAGCAAAACTCGCAGACCCACCGGTAAGCAAATCTTGTATGAGCCACAGGCTGCGGAAACTACTGGAACTAGCCGCAAAAACATTGTAGGGGCGATTATCAATCGCCCGTGGTTTTTGTGTTGATGGCAGTAGGGGCGCGGGCGATTGATAATCGCCCCTACAAGAACATCCGAAACATCCGATATCACACATTATTTACATCCACAAGGAGGCACACCCCATGCCATTTACCCACCTACATGTCCATAGCGAATTCAGCCTCCTAGACGGCGCGTGCCGCGTGGCAGATCTCCCAAAACGTGCCAAAGAATTGGGACAGACCCACATCGCCATCACCGACCACGGTTCGATGTATGGCGCGATTGCCTTTTATAAGGCTTGCATCAAAGAGGGTGTCCGCCCTATCATCGGATGCGAGGTCTATGTTGCGCCCGGTAGCCGGCACGATCGTGAAGCGGGCAAGGGATCACCTTACCACCTAGTGCTACTCTGTAAAGACGAAGTGGGCTACAAAAACCTCTGTTATCTGGTCAGCACAGCCTTCGTGGAGGGCTTCTACAACCGTCCGCGGATTGATTTTGAACTGCTCAAGGAACACCATGCGGGGCTCATCTGTCTCTCTGCCTGCCTCGGCGGTGAAGTGCCAAAGCGTCTCATGGACGGTGACTATGAAGCGGCAAAAACGGTTGCCCTCCAATATGCAGAGCTATTCGGCGAGGGGAACTATTACTTAGAACTCCAAGATCATCGTATTCAAGAGCAAGAACAGGTAAATAAAGACCTCATCCGTCTCTCCGAAGAGACCGGCATTCCCCTTGTTGCCACCAACGATACCCATTATTTCACAAAAGAAGACAGCAAACTGCATGACGTGCTCCTCTGCGTTCAAACCGGCAAGACTGTAGACGACCCGGATCGAATGCGCTTTGACACAGATGAATTCTACCTCAAAAGCGAAGCGGAAATGCGTGACCTTTTCCCCGACTGCCCGGAGGCAATTGAGAACACCCAAGTGATCGCAGAGCAGTGCAAGCTGGACTTCGAGTTCGGCAACTATCATCTGCCGGAGTTCAAACTGCCGGACGGCTGGGATGACGGCGCAAAGTATTTGGAACACCTCAGCATGGAGGGCTTCAAGAAGCATTACGGTGAGGGTCGAGAAGAGGTGGAAAAACAGCTCCGCTACGAGCTGGACATGATCTCAGACATGGGTTTCATTGACTACTTCCTCATTGTGTCGGACTTTATTGCATACGCAAAAAACCAAAACATCTCCGTAGGCCCGGGACGCGGCAGTGCAGCCGGGAGCGTGGTGTCCTATTGTCTCGGCATTACAGATGTTGACCCCATTCATTACGGTCTCTTTTTTGAACGCTTCCTAAACCCAGAACGCGTTAGTATGCCGGATATCGACATCGACTTCTGCGTCGATCGCAGAGGCGAGGTTATTGACTATGTAACGCAAAAATACGGTAAAGATCATGTGGCGCAGATCGTAACATTCGGCACAATGGCAGCCCGGGGCGCGATCCGCGACGTGGCACGAGCGCTGAACATTAGCTATGCCGATGCGGACAACGCGGCAAAACAAGTTCCCCAGACCTTAAACATCAAACTGGACGATGCCCTCAAAATCTCAAAACCTCTCCGCGACCTATATGAGGGCGACCCGCGCATGAAAACCTTGATCGACACAGCCCGTGCCCTGGAGGGGATGCCCCGCCACGCTTCTACTCACGCGGCAGGTGTGGTGATTACAAAAGAGCCTATCTATGAATATGTCCCCCTTGCGAGAAACGATGAATCCATTGTCTGCCAATATCCCATGACGACCTTGGAAGAACTCGGCCTACTCAAAATGGACTTCCTCGGCCTGCGCAACCTAACCATCATCCGCCGCGCCTTAGAGCTCATCCACAGGCGTGAGCCGGACTTTAAGTTGGAAGACATTGACATGGAAGACGAGCAGACATACAAAATGCTTGCCGCCGGGAAGACAGCAGGTGTATTCCAGATGGAATCAACAGGCATCACGGGCGTCTGTACAGGTCTTGGCCCACAGAATATTGAAGACCTGACAGCCATCATTGCTCTCTATCGTCCCGGGCCCATGGATTCGATTCCCCGTTTTATCGCAAGCAAACACGATGCGGAGAAGATCACATACAAACACCCCATCCTCCGGGACATTTTAGAGACCACATACGGCTGTATTGTCTATCAAGAGCAAGTCATCGAAATTTTCCGCCGTGTGGGCGGCTTCACCTTGGGACAAGCGGATATCATCCGCCGTGCCATGAGCAAGAAGAAAGCCGACGAAATCGAGCGGGAACGCCGTGCATTCATCAGCGGCGACCCGGAGCGGGGCATCGTAGGCGCGGCCGCAAATGGTGTAGATGCCATCACAGCGACGGAGATTTATAACGATATCTTCGCCTTTGCCGAGTACGCCTTCAACAAAGCCCACGCCGTGGCCTATGCCATCATCAGTTTCCAAACTGCCTATCTCAAGACCCACTATCCCCGGGAATACATGGCGGCTCTCCTCACCGGTGTGTTAGACAGCACAACCAAAGTGGCAGAATACACCGCCGAATGCCGCGATTTAGGCATCAACCTTCTGCCGCCGGATGTGAACGAATCGGATGCAGACTTCACAGTCACAGACCAGGGAATCCGCTTCGGACTTGTCGCAGTCAAAAATATAGGCTGGGGTTTCATCCGTAATCTGGTAGCAGAGCGGGAGGCAAACGGCAAATTTGAAAGCTTCACTGACTTTGTAGAACGCCTCCACGGCCATGACTTAAACCGAAGAGCCTTGGAGAATCTAATCAAATGCGGCGCGTTTGACAGTATGGGCGTAAAACGTTCCCAGCTGGTTCGTGTATGTGAGCCGGTGTTAGACAGCGTTTCAGACAGATTGCGCAGGAACTTAGAGGGACAAGTAGATCTCTTCGGCGGTGATACAGACCAAGGCGCAAAGCGAGAGGAAATCCCCTTGCCGGATATCCCGGAATACACCGCAAGTGAACGAATGCGCATGGAAAAAGAGACCACAGGCCTCTATCTCTCAGGCCACCCCATGGACGAATATCGTGAAATGGCCAAACGCCATGGCGCAGCCCGCATTGGTGACATCTTAACAGGCGTGACAGGCGAAGGCGGCTCAGCGCGCTACAAAGACGAACAGCGTGTTGCCATCGTTGGCATTATCAGTAGCTACAAGACCAAAACCACCCGCAACAACTCTCTCATGGCATACATTACCCTAGAAGACGACACCGGCGATATTGAATTACTTACCTTTTCCCGCACCTTAGATCAAGATGGTGCGTATATCGCAGAAAATAACCCCGTTGTTGTCCGCGGTAAGATTAGCGTGCGGGACGAGAAAGACCCGCAGATATTAGTCGATCAGATTAGACCGGTAAGCGCCCTAGAAACGGAAAATCTTCCCTCCATCGCCACTGCTGCCCGTGCGGCGGAAAAGCAGAAGAAGTTATATGTCCGTCTGCCTAATGCCGACCACCCCGCCTATGCCAAAATCCGCCTGATCCTCACCATGTTTCCGGGAGAGGAGCAGATGGTACTCTACTTAAAATCCGAGGAAAAACGCCTCTCGGCTCGCTGTGTCATCCATCCGGCCTTGGTGGAAGAATTGCAAGAGATGTTGGGTACTGAAAACGTGGTAGTAAAATAAATGAAAGAGGGTTTCATCATGAATACAGAAAGACTATTAGAAAAATTCTCCCGCTATGTCGCTTGTGACAGCGAATCCGGCAATGAGCGGCAGTTTTGTGAACTCATCGAATCAGAACTCCGCGCCCGGGGCATGACGGTGATACGCGACGAAGTCGGCGAAGCAGCCGGCTCAAACGGCTGGAATGTGTATGCTTCCCTAGCAGGCATAGGCGAACCCATCTTGTTTTCCGCCCATATGGACACTGTCCCACCCGGTGTGGGGATCGAAGCAATTGTAGAAAACGGTGTAATTCGTTCAAAAGGGGACACGATTCTGGCGGCAGACGACAAAGCAGGTATTGCCGCTGTGGTCGAAGCGATTGATATGCTGCAAGAAGTGGGCACAACTCACCGTCCTGTGGAAGTGCTCTTTACTGTCGGAGAAGAAACCGGTCTATTAGGTTCAAAACACGCCAATTACGCGCATATGCAGAGTAAAGAAGCCATTGTATTAGACAATGCAAACCCGGGCTCTATGATCAACGAAGCCCCCGCAATGGCGGAGATTTTTGTCGAAATCACAGGCAGAAGCGCCCACGCGGCGATTGCGCCGGATAAAGGGATTCACGCCATCAAGGCGGCGGCAGCGGCTATCATGGAAATCCCCTGTGGTCATGCAGATGAGTATACCGTGATCAATGTGGCAAATCTGTTAGCGCCGGGCAAAAGCAATGTCGTGCCGGAGAAAGCAAGCTTCGATATTGACTTACGTTCTTTTGATGAGACTGCTTTGGAAAAGCATATCGCCCATATCGAACAAGCAGTCAAATCCGCCTGTGAGCCTCTGGGGGCTAAGTATACAGTCCGTGTGGAGCGGAAAGCGGATATCCTGTTTGTCTCCCCGGAACACCCGCTTGTGACACGTTTAAAAGAGGTATATGAAGACTTGGGCATTCCGTCAAAGATAGAAAAAACCTATGGCGGTTCTGATGCCACATGGCTGTTCAAAAACGGAATCGATGCAATTAACATCGGCATCGGGATGATGGATATCCATTCCACAGACGAGCACATCACAGTGGCGGATTTGGAGAACACCACGCGGGTCGTGTATGGCATGATGCAGGTTACATAAATCTTCTGAAATAAGAAATTTTGACGAAAAAACACCAAGTCATATGACTTGGTGTTTTCCCTTGTAGGGGCGACCATTGGTCGCCTGTAGTTGTAGTTTTCACAATACAATTAGGGTAGTACAATGGAACGTAAAACATATGGGTGCGCCCCTACCCCGCCAAAATCTCTTCCAAGCCCCGGCCATGGGGACGAATAATCCGCCCCAGACTAAACAATGCATCCCCATCCCCACGGGTCAAGGTATTACGCTTACCCTCTGTCATGAGGCTGGCTGAAAAACCCAGGGTCTTCAAAATTTCATCCGTCCCGTCACTCTTTGCGCCGAAGGGATAGGTAAAAGTAGACGGCGCAGTGCCGAGCATCTCCTCAGCACGTGCCTGAAGTTTCATCAAGTCCCCCGCCAGCCTGTCTGCGTACACATGATCATCCTCGCCACGGCGGCGTTTCGCGCCGGAGACGCCTTGGCGTGTGCAGTGGAGGTCATATCCATGGTTTTGAATCTCCACAAAGCCGCTTTCCGCCATCTCTACAATCTGCGGCCAGAGCAAATGCGGGTAGATAATATCCAGCCGCCCCTCCGCCGTATATTCATCCGTGACCTTGCCGATGATAGAAGAGACGACAGGGATGCGATACGTACTGGCTAAGGGGAACACATAATGATAATCACCAAAATACCCGTCATCGAAGCTCAGCACAAGGGGATTTGGGGGCAGATCGCCCTCCTCATGCACAAAGCGGATCAAATCAGCCATGGTCACGGCAGTGAAATCGCTGTCTTGGAGGAATTTTAAATCCTGCTCAAACTCAGCAGGGGTAATAGCAAATTTTCCCAATTGAGCGGAGTCTTTGGTGACCTTGTGGTACATAATAATTGGCACTTCGATGGCTTCTGGTGTGGAAGCCTGTGCCGTGTGAGCTAGGGTACATGTAAGGAGAAGAGAAAGGGCGATGATAAGCTGTCTCATAAAAATCCCTCCGCGCAATGTGTTAGCCTTAATATGAGCAGGCGAATGCTTGGCGATACATGCCAGATTTTGCGTTTACAGAAAATTTGTGTTATACTATCATTTCGCAAAACACCACGGAGGTTTTCAGCTTTGAATCGAATTGCAGAATTTGAAAAGGTGAGCTTTGCCCAATTTAAAGCAGGTGCGGAGCTTTGTAATGTCCCTCTCCCGGCGGACAAGTTGTTTGAAGCCTATCATGGAATAACCCTCCCCCGGCGCGCAACGGCAGGGTCGGCAGGCTATGACTTTCACTCCCCCTTTTCATTTGCCCTCTCCACGCGGGAGACCATTATTATCCCAACAGGAATCCGCGTCAAAATCGAGCCATGCTGGTGGCTCGGGATTCTCCCCCGCTCCGGGCAGGGGTTTAAGTATCGCATTCAGTTAGATAACACCTTGGGTGTGATTGATTCCGATTACTACTATGCTGACAATGAGGGACACATCCTCATCAAACTCACCAATGACAGTCTCACAGAAAAGCAGATGATTTTAGATGTAGGCGACAGTTTTGCCCAAGGGATTTTCCTGCCCTATGGGATCACCATGTCTGACGAGGCAGCAGGGAAACGCAGCGGCGGCTTCGGCTCAACAGGAAAAGGAGGCGCGTAACATGAAGCGAAAAAGCATGATCGTTTCTCTCGCGGTCATTCTTCTCTTAGGCACATTTACTGCCTGCGGCGGTTCGGGCGGGATGCCCTACGTGCCGGCGCCCATGATGATGAATGCCTCCGTCGCCACCTCTGAGTTGGGCATCGCCGTATTCCGTGGGAATGAGGTTTTGCGCGATCAAATTTGGGCAGCCTTACAGGTTCTCTCAGCAGACGGCACGGTCAGCCAAATCGCAAGGCGATGGTTCGGCGAAGACCCAACTGTGATCCCGCCTGATCCCTACGCAACCCGTGTGCTGGATGAGGTGCGTGAGCGAACCCTCATCATTGGTTTCGACGCAAGCAATGCACCCATGAGCTATTTTGACGAGACACGCACACTAGTTGGCTTCGACATAGATTTAGCATCCGCCGTTTGTGATTACTTCGGCTGGACATTAGAACTCCTCCCCATCGACTGGGCAGACCGGGAAATGGAACTTGCCAGCTCCAATGTAGACGCGCTTTGGGGCGGTGTGAACTTGACAGAGGGGCTCAGAGAACGTCTGTATTACGCTGGGCCATATATGGAAAACAGCCAAGTGGTTGTGACGATGAGTGACCGTGGAATCCGTAACCTGCGCGGTGTACGCAGAAGAGAACTGGCATTTCGCCCGGGTACAGCGGGAGAGCTTGCACTGGTCGAAAACACAAGCTTCACAAACGGTCTCCGCGAGGCAATTCCATATGAGACCATCTCAGAAGCCCTTACTGCCCTACAAGATGGCGAAGTAGATGCGGTGATCATGGACAGCTGGGGCGCAGAGTATTATGTCCGTACAGGTGACATAGCAGCCTTTGGCGGTCGCTTACCTTGATAGAGAGAAACAAGAAAAACACTCCGACGTAATGCATGTCGGAGTGTTTTGTTTTATAAGGCAATCACCCGCAACTCATTGACGGGTTTGTTGATCTTATGCTTGCCTGTAAAAATCTCAGTTTCCAGTGACAAGAAGAAATCTGTCTCTTTGAGCTGCGCTTTGAAAATTTCAGGTGCGCTTTCAATCATGCTCGTATCATGTTGTTTACAAAAATAAGTGCCGGCGGGAATAATCTTAATATTGTTCCCATCTACGTACTCTCGCAGTTCCATGAAAATATACCGCGTAACCCCATGGGGCGAATGCTCACATAAAAGCCCAAATTCCCACCACAGATTTTCTGTCTCTACGCTATGCCCTAAGTCCAGAAATATTTTTGCGATCTCAAGATGATCCGCCTCTGCAAAAGACGTTTCAAGAGGCAGTACACAAACGATTTTTTCGGGGATATCTCGTGTATAAATTTCCCCGCTTGGCTGATATTGTTCTGCCAAAGCAATATTTTTCTCCAAATCATGAATGAAGTCCAGCCCTAGCTTTAATGTGTTCAGCTTCTTTTCCGCAATCTGCTTTCCATAGGCCGCAAGCGCCGCCACATCCAGAACACCGCTTGCGTCCATGTACTGCTCCAACACTTTTAGAGGGACGTCAAGTTCAATACAAAGCTTAATAATATCAATGAGATACACCTGATCAAAAGAGTAATAGCGATAGCCGGAATCCGGGTCAATGAATGTAGGCTCTAATAAGCCGATCCGCTCATAATAGCGCAACGACCGCGGACTAGCCCCGGTAAACTTGGAGATCTCACCAATGCTCAATAAATTTTTCTTGTTCATAATAAAAACCTCTTGACTTTGACATAATGTCATACTTTATAATAGCCTAGGCGAAGACAAATGTAAAGGAGAAGAATTCGTGTTAACATTATTTAGACAGGCAAAGTTGAACAAGGTAAAAGTATGCTTGCTACTGCTATTCATTACCATACAAATGGCAGGCACACTATATCTGCCCACATTGACGGCCAACATCATTAACAATGGGGTCATTATGCAGGACATGGACTATGTGCGGAGCACGGGGCTACTTATGCTGGGTGTTGCAGTGGTGACGGGCATTTTCTCTATCTTGGGGACATATTTCTCGGCAGAAATTGCAACAGCCTTTGCAAAAAATACCCGCAAACGGCTGTTTGCCCATACACAAGAACTGTCCTATCAGGACTATAAGCATTTTTCAGCTTCATCCCTGATCACAAGAGCGACAAACGATATTGAGCAGCTTCAAACCACGCTGAGTATGGCCTTTGAAATGATGATACCCGCACCTTTTGTTGTCATCATAGGCTTGGTTTTAGCTTTTTGGAGAGATCCCTTTATGGCGCTCATTATCTTGACGGTTTCCGTCATCTTAATGCTTGTCTTTGGGATTATTGCAAAAAAGGTCTTTCCTTTATTTGCTAAAGTCCAAACAGGCCTGGACAAGATTAACGGTACGGTCGCTCAATATATTTCCGGCATCCGGGTTGTTAGAGCATTTAACCGTACAAAGCTGGAGCAAGAGCGTATGGACGAATCTTTTCAAGATTTTGCGAAAATCAATATTAAGATAAACCGTATGTTTGCCGCTATGATGCCATTAATCATGCTGTTCATGTCCCTTGCCATTGTTGCAATCGTGTGGTTCGGCGGACACAGGATAAACGCCGGCGATATGCAGATCGGCGATATTACAGCCATTATCGAATACACCATGAATATCTTGATGTACTTAGTAATGGCAGTGTTTGCGGCTATTTTTATACCGAGAGCTAAGGTCTGCGCCGCTCGGGTCAAAGAAGTGCTTGAGCATAAGCCGGAGATTGAGGACGGGAACTTACACATAAACGGACACGCCGATTTGAGATTGGAGTTTCGCGATGTGAGTTTCTCCTATCAAGACGCGGAAAATCCTGTTTTACACGATCTGAATTTTGTATGTGAGCGCGGCACAAGCACAGCCATCATCGGCGGCACAGGCTCGGGTAAAAGCACAGCGGCACGGCTGATCCCACGCCTCTTGGATGTGTCCGGCGGTGAGATAACCTTAAATGGCATCAACATAATAGATTTGCCCCAGGAAGAACTGCGGCAAAGAATCGGTTTTGTGCCCCAAAAGGCTTTCCTCTTTAGCGGCACGGTTGCAGACAATTTAAGGCATGGAGATCGCAATGCCGCCTTGCAAGATATCAAGCAGGCGGCGGTCGTAGCACAGGCGGACGATTTTATAGAGGAGATGGAAAATCAGTATGATTCCACCGTGGCGCAAGGAGGCCGCAATCTCTCCGGCGGGCAAAGACAACGCCTGGCCATTGCCCGTATGCTTGTGAAAAAGCCGGATGTCTATGTATTTGACGACAGTTTCTCCGCTCTGGATTTCAAGACAGACGCCGCCCTGCGAAAGGCATTAAAAGATGTGACGCAAGATGCCATCGTGATAAACATTGCCCAGCGCATCAGCACCATTCGGGATGCAGACCAGATCATCGTGTTAGACGAGGGCAAAATTGTGGGTAAAGGGACACATCAAGAGTTACTGAAGAACTGTGAGGTCTACCTAGAGATTGCGCGTTCACAACTAAGCGAGGAGGAATTGAGCGCATGAGTGAAAATAACAACACCTATGACGTAATGGACATGAGCGGCGACGGCATGTCTACAGATAAGGCGAAAAACAAGAAAAAGACCCTAGGGCGTATGCTAGCCGCTCTAAAGCCCCAGCGATGGCAGGTAATCGCAGCTATCATTTTTGCCATCGGCGGTGTGGCGCTCAACCTTCGCGCACCCCTCATATTTGCCGATGCAATCAACGAGATTTTCGAGGGGATCATGCCCGCTATTATGGGACTTGGGTCAATAGACATCAACTTTGCCCGCTTAGGCGAATTTGTACTGCTGCTCACAGGGATTTACCTGATCGTCGGCGCAGTTACATATGTGCAAGAGCGCATCATGGCTTCCGTTTCCCAGAAGCTGGTGCTCACGTTGAGACAGCGAGTCAGCGAAAAGCTGGCCAGAGTGCCCCTCAAGTTCTACGACACCCACAAAAAAGGTGAGATACTAAGCCGTGTCACCAATGACTTAGAGCGGGTGAATGAAATCATGCAGAGCGCCATCATGCGCCTATTTACATCTTTTCTCACCATTGTGGGTGCAATCATCCTCATGTTTCGGATTAGCTGGATGCTCACCCTCATCGCCATTGGCGCAATCCTGATTGGCTTATTCATAACCGCCATCGTGAGCATAAAAAGCAACACTCTGTTCACCAATCGCCAGCGATCACTTGGCATTTTCAACACCCGCATTGAGGAATATTTTTCGGGGCAGGTGGAGATTAAGGCTTTCACGCTGGAAAAGGAAGCAAAAGAACAGACCGAGGAGGCCATCACCCAGCTCTATCAGGATGACAAAAAGGCGCAATTCATCATGTTCGCCATTATGCCGATTATCCGTCTGTTCAACCACATCGGCTATGTGGCGATTGCAGGGCTAGGTGCGTGGCTGGTCATCAACGGCAGGATCTCCATTGGTCAAATCATGTCCTTCTTCCAATATATCCAAATGTCACAAGAACCTCTGACAGAGGGCTCGTATGTCTTAAACTCACTCCAATCTGCCATCGCGTCAGCAGAGCGGGTGTTTGAAATTTTAGACGAAGAGGAGGATGTCCCAGATCGTAAAACGCCCAAGATCATGAAAGAGCCCAGAGGGAATATCACCTTTGAACATGTCCGGTTCGGATACGGCGAAGACCTGCTGATGAAGGGCGTAAACTTTGAAGTAAAGGCCGGGCAGAAGATTGCCATCGTTGGGCCGACGGGAGCGGGCAAGACAACCCTTGTCAACCTCTTGATGCGCTTTTATGAACTCCGAAGCGGGTCAATCAAGGTGGATGGCATAGATATCAAGGACTTTGAGCGGCACTATCTGCGTTCTCTGTTTGGCATGGTGCTGCAAGATTCTTGGATCTTTGACGGTACAATTGCCGAAAACATCGCCTACGGCCGCCATCGGGCATCCAAGTCCGAGATCGCAGAAGCCGCTCGCGCTGCCCGTGCCGATTATTTCATCCGTACATTGCCCCAAGGCTATGAAACCCGGATGAATGACGAAAACGCAAGCCTATCCCAGGGCGAGAAACAGCTTCTATGTATTGCTCGGGCGATTCTGGCAAAGCCCCACTTCTTGCTCCTAGACGAAGCCACATCCAGTGTTGATACCCGGACGGAAGCACATATCCAAAAGGCCATGGACACTCTCATGCACGGGCGCACCAGCTTCATCATCGCCCACCGTTTATCTACCATCAAGAATGCGGATATGATACTGGTCATGGACAAAGGCGACATCGTAGAGGCTGGCAGTCACAGTGAACTGTTGCAAAAAGGCGGTATGTACAGCGAGATTTACAACAGCCAGTTTGCGTCATAGAGAAGCAAAAGACCGCTACCAACTGTAGCGGTCTTTTCTAACTATTACACGCCTTTCTTCGCCGCCCGCAGACGGAGGCTGTGATCCAAAATGCGTTTACGCAGTCGCAGACTTTCAGGGGTGGCTTCCAACAATTCATCATCACCGAGAAACTCGATGCACTGCTCTAGGCTCAAGATTTTGGGAGGTGTGAGACGCAAGGCGTCGTCACTGCCGGAGGCGCGGGTGTTGGTGAGTTGTTTTTTCTTACAGACATTAACAGTAACATCCTCAGACTTACTCGCCTGTCCGACAATCATACCACCGTAAACAGGTGTACCCGGTGCAATGAACAAACTTCCCCGCTCTTGCGCACCGAAGAGGCCGTAGGGGGTGGCTTCCCCCGCCTCGTGAACAATCAGAACGCCCGCAGTCCGGCGGGAAAGCTCCCCTTTGAACGGGGTATACTCGAGAAAGACACTGCTGATAATCCCCTCGCCTCTGGTATCAGACAAAAACTCGCTCCGATAGCCAAAGAGACCACGGCTGGGGATGTGAAAAGTCAGCTTCATCCGATTCCCCACAGGGATCATTTCCACAAGTTCACCTTTCCGTGCACCCAGTTTCTCCATAACAGATCCCACAGCGGATTCCGGCACGTCCGCGACAACCTGTTCCAAAGGCTCGTGCCGCACACCGTCAATTTCTTTGTACAGAACTCTGGGCGGGGAAACTTGGAGCTCATACCCCTCTCGCCGCATGGTCTCGATGAGGATAGAGAAGTGCATTTCACCGCGCCCTGCCACAAGGAAGCTGTCACTGTTATCCACAGGGGTAACCCGGAGGCTCACATCCTTGAGGGTTTCGCGAAACAGCCTGTCCCGAATATTGCGGGTGGTGACAAACTTGCCCTCCCGTCCGGCAAAGGGACTGTCGTTAACGGAGAATGTCATCTCCATGGTGGGCTCAGAGATTTTAACAAAGGGGATGGGTGAAATGTCTCCTACATTGCAGATGGTGTCTCCGATAGACACGTCCCCAATGCCGGATAGGGCGATCACGTCCCCGGCAAAGGCCTCCGTCACCTCTTTGCGCGCCATGCCGCCATATTCATAGAGCGTCACAGCCTTGGCTTTCCGAGCGGGGCGTTCGCTGTGATAGTCACAGACTGTGATTTCTTGGTTTTGGCGGATTGTACCGGCGCTAATCTTCCCGATGGCAATGCGACCCACGTATTCGTTGTAGTCAATGGAGCTAACCAGCATTTGGAGCGGGGCATCCACATCCCGTTCCGGCTCGGGGATGTAGTTCACGATAGTCTCAAAGAGAGGCTTGAGATTTTCCCCCGGCACATCCGGGCTATAGGAGCAGACCCCTTGACGGGCGCTACAGAAAAGCATAGGGGAATCCAACTGGTCATCGGTGGCGTTTAAGTCAAGTAGCAGTTCCAATACCTCGTCAATGACGGCATAAATCCGCTGATCCGGCCGATCAACTTTATTGACCACCACAATGACCCGATGTCCAAGTTCTAGGGCGCGGGATAGTACAAAGCGAGTTTGCGGCATTGGGCCTTCGGCGGCGTCTACCACAAGGAGGACACCATCCACCATCTTCAAGACCCGTTCCACCTCGCCGCCAAAGTCGGCATGGCCGGGGGTATCCACGATATTGATTTTACAGTCACCGTACTGAATGGCGGCGTTTTTAGCCAGAATGGTGATGCCACGCTCCCGTTCTAAGTCACCCGAGTCCATGACCCGTTCGTTAACAGACTGGTTTTCCCGAAACACACCGCCTTGCCGGAGCATAGCGTCAACCAGTGTGGTCTTGCCGTGATCAACGTGGGCGATGATGGCGATATTACGTAGATGATTCAATGTATATTCAATCCTTTCCGATTCGACGAAATAACAATATAGTATACCCTTAATTGAAAGAAAAAGCAAATGGAGTTTCCGGGTAGCCAAGAGGCAGGTGTACACACATCGTTGATACAGGTCATGTTCTAAAGTAGTTGTTTTGGAATAAGGACTGTGTTATACTTGTTTTGAGGGGTGAGTATATGGCAGAAATAGCGGTAAAATGCATCCATTGCATGAGTGAAACAGTGATAAGGTT
>Ga0131853_10007244_pt1 | contig 20049 bp, 11 predicted proteins | sample TergutLab28metaG_FD_92764 | JGI IMG/M metagenome (GOLD analysis project Ga0131853, IMG submission 92764) | Labiotermes labralis P1 segment gut microbial communities from Petit-Saut dam, French Guiana - Lab288 P1 (version 2) (version 2) | ecosystem: Host-associated > Arthropoda: Insects >... | reverse complement strand
CTCTCAAGCATGGCCCAACCTTGGAAGCATTGAGGGCTCAAAAAAAAATTTTTAAAATTTCAATAACCCCCCCCCCCACCCCCCCCCCCCACCCCACAGAAAAAAAGGTACGTCTCCAATACAAACGTCAGTTTATTAGCAGCGTTCAAGACAGCAATCGTTGTTAATACTGGGAAATGAGAAGAAACACGAACACACTGTAAACAAAAATGCAGGATGCAGGGTTCATGAACGTTAAAGCATAGGTACGCGTCCATATATGTACTATGATTCAGAGCGTTAACTTATTCGCTTCTTTTAAAACTTCGGCAGTACAAATCCACATTAAGTGTGGACAGTTAGTCACAAACACCACACCATGCTACAAATTTTACCCACAACTCTGTGGAGAGAGGAGTTCATTTGAAACAGCGATGGTTCACATTATCATAAATTCAGGATGAGTACCTTGCATCCCATTATCTTGTTGGTGCCGGCAGCTGTGGCCAACAGGATCTAGTACAACCACAAGCCAAGCTGCAAGCTGTTGCAGCCTCTGATGTGTCAGCTGACCACCTTATTATGAGGATAAAGGGTGCTATATGGGCTCGAATATTCTAGCAGAACATAATGGGAATACCACAGCAGCATTAGCAACACACGCACACACCGCGACTTCCAAACTGCAGGCAAAGCTCCGTTACAGACCTTTAGCTTCTTCAGAGATAACTGTACTATAAAATGCTCAATGTCATTCTAAGTTCTGAACTATGAGAATACTTGCTTCCTCGGTTGTACATGGTTCCTTAATACTAGCACCAATCACACTAGTCAAATGTTTAACACTTCCTATTTCGCTGACCATTCGCTATGTCCAAGATTCAAATCTCTGCCCTAGACTGAGTGTCATACAATAAGTTTCGTGATTTTCCCTCAATCCGTTCAGGAGTATTAATAACAGTACAGCGGAATAAACTACAACCGCTTCTCTCTCCCTCGTTTTAAATTCATTACTTAGTATTCATCTACCTTAGGGCGTTATACAATCTGAGCTACTGACAGCGACGTTATATGCATCGGAACAAATATATCTGAGAAAAACAATGCAAGTGACTCCGTGAATGAGGATGACGAGGTAGCTCATCCATACAACGAGCATGTTTCGAACCCGCGAATCAGCCATTCTTTCATCGGCGGGGTGGGGGTGGGAGAGGCGCTGTGAGCGCTGTTTATGAAACCCGCTCTCCTTTAATACACACTATATTTAAGTTCTTAGATTTTTAACCAAAAAATGTATACAAATTTTAATCCCTTCCATTCATAAGTTGCGCTAAACAAACACCACGGTAAACTGTCCGATGAAGTAATTTTTATGCTCACAACTATTTCTGTTTAACCATAAGAAAATGAGGCAGGAGGAGGAACAAAACGCCACCTACATCTGAGACGTTGACAGGGTCCGAAAATTCCGCGGCGCGGGGGCTTCGTGGGTCGGGAGGGGGGGGTGGGGGCACAAACATCCAAGATGCTAGAATATGTTGGGAAGTTCTTTCGAACTGGAATACATACTTCTCATACACAGACAACTCTGAATTAGTTTCCAGCACAGACAGTGGCACAAAAATTTTGCCTGTGATATTCGCAAGCATACTTGAAGGTGGCCTATTTTTCGTGCAAGGGTGCACTGTAGAAGAGACTGCACTATCTTATTCCCTGTTGACTGTTTCATGATAAAATTGTTATTGCATTCCCGTTATGAGATCTGGGAATAACTTCGGGAATAACTGTAGGGGCAGGGGAAGGGGGGGCGCAGTATTATCGGGATGCGGCAGGCCCCTTATCGCTTATTTACGCCACTGCTACACACATATGCACATACAACAGAATATTCTTAAGGCACTGTCAGTTCGTTTCTTGCCTGGGAACTCTCTACTTTGAGGGGGGGGGGGGAGTCAAATGGTCATTTCGTGTTCATAAGAGACCACCATTAGACCCTACTCTAATTCAAAACACTACTGTGCACTATAAGAATTCTGACGCACAGTTTTTAACGAAAGTGTTGGAGGAAATGGTTTCTTTCGGGTCGCAGATAAGCGTCACTCTAACATGTTGTTCACTGCAATTTGCAGACCTGATAGTCAAATTGCAAACACTATATTGTGAACACTTTCTTTCATACCGTTTTAAGTGCTGATATGACTACTGTCATACATGTTCCAAGCGAAACATCCTGTATACTCCATCCTTTAACATTCCCTCCCTCACGTGAAATATCGCACTGGCGAACAAAGAGGTCACTATCGCCTGCTTATTACTCTGTTAACCAACACTCTGTAAACAACGCACTAAATTGTCTGTCACGTGAACTGTTCAAATGTATTGCTGAAGAATGGCATACGTTCTGTCGAAGTCGCAAGGGCATTCAAAAACGTGTCAGAATGCGTTATACATCGGTGTGAATTTATGGTCTCAGAAAAAGAAAAATGGGCCCAACAATCCTAGTTGCACTCATAGCACACCATACACCAACCTTGACGTCACATAATGACATTCCCTGCGAACCTGCTACATAGAAGTACCTGTCAAAATGATCGCCGACGTATTCAATGACGCTACATGGCTAAAAACATCGAGTGTGGGGTCTACTTCTCCGTCGTGAATTCCATTCAGGTACCAGTTCACAAAATTCAATCACGTTTTATCACATGCATCGTAGAGTTTGTGAATCACAGTTGTATGTGGATATAAACGCTGAAGGTTTGCTACTATCGCAAGTTGTGCAAGTCCAGCCCAAGACTTTCTTGGAGGTTTCCAAATTAGCAAGCAATTCGACCAGTTACTACTATTTAACACGGGTTCTGGGTGTTCTCTAACTGTCCAGAAAGGAATCTAGTTCTCCAGACCTTTTCACTTAATTTTAAATTGTCGTCCTGTAGGGAACGTGTCTGAATTGCCGACCATACTTCCTGCATCAAATGCATTTGGCGTGTCATACAAAACAAGAGATTCTCCAATGGAATTCGCACAGCGATTGCGGATAACACAGTGGCGTTAAGATACTCTCAGATAAGTACAGTGACGGGGTCGGTGAGTGAACTTGGTCTACAACATAAGCAACACGACGGGAACGACCAGACTGTGGGCTTTTAAAATAATGGTTCTGTGTGTATTACAATACATTAATGACATACAGCACCGCTAGAACCGAACAACGCTGTGATAAAGGCGATACCAGATTACACGGTATCATAAACCGGAAGACTACAATATGAATCCTCACCACTTCTGAAAACCCAAATTTCACGATGCCCTATCATTCAGGTAGAAGACTTAAGTAAAAAGACGAAATTCGAATTTGTTCATAGACAAGAGAATCTAATTCTGAACTTTCTGAATACGAATAAGTAATTCCATTATGCAAAGACATTAGATAAATGTTTTAAACAATAAGAGTACATTCAACTTCAGTCCAGTATTTGACAGTATTCGATATGTAAACACTGTAAAGAATCAAATGATTATATCGCACTGGCTTCAAAACTTTGAAAACTCGTTACAAAAGCGACAAAGTAATTTAAGATTACTAGCGCCGTTTTCAATCTCACACTCAGCACAAACAATCTGTGTTCGAGATTACAGGCATTAATCTGCAAGTGTCACTCTCAAACCTGTGTCAAATTTAATAAAAGAACAACGAAAGAAACTTGTCCTCCCCGCTCCACCTGCTCTGGTTCCATGGTACATTCAATAATGAAACAGACCCCAGGACATGAAATCTGTCATGTCAACAAATTATCTACATTATTCAAATTCACAAAAATTCTCCAGAATCATATTTGCTAATAAACAAACCGAAGTATATGTCCTTTATCCATAATTTGGTTACTTTCGTGTCAGTAATACGGTACCTACAGCTTTACGGAAGGAATAAAATTCCAACTAAGAAACTGTAGTGCATGCCTACTTAAAAATTAAAAAAAAAAAAACTAAAAGAAGAGATAGGGAATGCGTATTCGAATCGCACCCAAAATCGCAACTGTAATACTTAGGCCTACACATCGCTTTAACGACTTTAATGACCTTACATACGAACAAGAGCACGGAGTAACTTTACCTCTTCCTATCCCAGGTAAGAAAACAGGAAACCAACAAGAAAAGCACTTCTTTATGTGTACGAGAAGCAAGTGTCTGAAAAGGCTATACGTGTAAACAGTTGTTTTTGAATATAACTTATTTATTGTAAACTTACAATATGTCTTTCCGTCAACACAACAACATTATAATTAATGTATCATTGCAACATGTTTCGACTCGGGAGAGTCGTCGTCACGCTGATTGCTTAAGAACCGTTAATACACTCTACCCTTTACAGTATTATACATGTAACTTTTGCATTAGGGATCCCATATGCATTACAATGTGTGAGTACAAAAACCTGGTTTATTATTTAATTAGATAAGAGTTGTATTATAAGTTTACAATAAATAAGTTATATTCTTAATAACACAAGTTATATTCTTAATAACACAACGGGATGACTTCTTTTAGTTGTTTCTGAATTCACTTATGACCTACATCAAACGTAGCGTGAAAGGAGAAACGAAAGGGCGATTATAAATGCTGCTTTGGAAAGCGAACGGCAATAGCCGAATCTGAAATACAGTGTGGTTAATTCCTGATGGGTTTTAACGAAAACTACGGCAACAACAAGGATCTTAAATCTTCAACCGACGCTCAAAACTGGAGAAGTTCCGAAGAATTACAAAGTGCTACCATCAAAAAGCAGTGTTCGGTAATGTACTCCGCAGTGTGAGGACAACTATCGTGCTTAGTACATACTTTCTAGTTGCTTAAGTAACTGCGTTATAACACAAATAAGTCCTTCATGTGCAGGCTTTTATGAGTTTTTTGGTCAAAGATCAACGCGTAACTGGGAGATTATGCAGAGTCATTATTTCGTCCGACCAATACCGTTCGTCGCCGGTCCCAGTGGCCGCGCGGTCTACGGCTTAGGTCTGTGGCCTCTCGCCTGCTGAGATTGTGGGTTCGAATCCCACCGGGGGCACGGATGTCTGTCAGTTGTGAGTGTTGTGTGTTGCCAGGCAGAGGTCTCTGTGACGAGCTGATCACTCGTCCAGAGGAGACCTACTGACTATGGTGTGTCGTTGTGTGTGATGTAGAAACCTCGTGAATGAGTAGGCCCTGGCCTACTGGGGGGCTGTTGCTCCAAAAGAAAATAAAAAATACCGTTCGTCACTTTCCGCCACCACTGCAACGCCAGCGTGTGCAAACCATTCAAAGGTTGAAGCTGGTCGTATAAAATAATGTCCCTGTAACCGTGTGCCAATCCCTAAATCTGATCCGCCTAATTAAAGATCTCATTCATATCGTCCAACGATAAGATAAATTATACATGTGACGACAATTTGTAGTAATAGGTCCTACTCCCCAATATAAAAACAATAAAAAAATCCCTTAATGTAGGAGTTATTATGTACGAACGTAGATACACGGACTGAAGCATCTTAATACGCATCCAGCAGGAATGAAAAGGGCGTAAAACCGGCGGGTCTGCGACGTGCCAGGCAGAAGGATGCAAAATCTCTGCCAGGACAGCCCAATGGACCTTCCTGAGTAGCGGCAGTGATAAGTAGCACTCATCAGCGATGTTCCGCTATTTTAACTAAGTCCTTTAGGACCTGTAAATGACTTCAATGAATAGCCCTACACAACAATACCAAACGAAGCGGTCGTGGCATAATCTCGGCATACTCGTATACCTACAGGAATTGAAGAAATCCATAAGAAACCTCACTCACGATAGGTCGTCTCCTGACTGAAATACGATAAATACGACATACAAACACGAGAGAGACAACACAGTCTATTCACACGAAGTACCCTGCATGGATGGCGCAAGAGCGGGAAACCCGGTATTTGTCCGGGCAAATATTTACGTGAATGATATGCTTCTTTACATAACAATATTCGGATTTCAACAAAACGAGTGGTCACATCGCAATATGCCCTCGGGATCCGCCAGTAACGCACACAAGCGCTCACGCACAGGGGTGCACAAATTCCGGTCGCCAGGTCGCCAGGCCAACCAGGCGACTGGAGTTCGTACAACGGCGCCTAACATTTCTGAACCACTCCTGTGGTTCCCAAAATTCTGAGGTCGCCTCCAGACTTTCCGAAAGTATGCAGAGCCCTCGTATGGCATTGCTTTTTTCCCACCCTCCCAGAGATATCTAATTCACCTTTCGGATTTACCTAGTTAGAATAAATCACTGGCTAACTCCACCCAGCAGAATTCCTTGAGAAGCTAGGAGTAATAATTGCTCAGGTAGTCACAGTTCTCCAAATTATATGGAATGTAAAGGTTCATAACGGTCTTCAAAACAGCCCGCCAATGAATCAAGTGAACGTCCTCAACTTAACCTATTCCTGCAAGGTTCATTTAACGTTCTACCGCTTATGTCTGTATCTTTCAAGTGGTCTATGCCTGCAAGGTCTTCCCACCAAACCCTTGCACGCTTTTATTTTCTAACAAGATAGGGACTGAACGTATCACGTAACAGTGCGGCACGTTCGTGAAACCACTGTTGAAGTGAAAACACAACAATGCAATTTGTGTTTTTTTTTTCACATTATCTCGTGAACGGCAAGAATTCCGGAAAAAATTTACAAAAGATAAAACGAATGTTTTGACTTTCTCCACGTTGTCTGCCTAAAACATTTCCCATTCTATGAAGAATTCAGAGACATTATCAGAAATGTACATAGGTCTTCGTGTAAAGTACCCGTTTTTATGAACGGATTTTAATAAAACTTTAATCTTCTGAAAAGATTTTCGAAAAATCCTCAACCATCAAATTTCATGAAAATTCGTCCATTGAAAATGACTTGTTCTTGCTGATGAACAGACATGATGAAGCGAACAGTCGCTTTTCGCTATGTCGCACACGTGCCTAAAGTCACTAATTAGTTCTCAAACCGTTTATTTTACCTGCAAAGGAGCGGGACGGTCAGCCAATTACAGACACCAAAAATCATTTTATACGGCGATAAATGGGGTGGTAGGAGGAAGTGAGAACTAACTCCGTGCGACACAGACCTTCTTCAGAAGCTAACAACCGTTGAGCTGGTTAAAGAATTCCGCGCCTTTTATAGAACATAACTGTTAATTGCCGCTTTCAAAACAGTCCGCCACTGGCACAAATCCTGAGCCAGACGAAGCCTCACCATGCCATGCCATCCCACCCTACTTGATTAAGATTCACTTTAATATTACCTTCCCTTATACGCTACAACCCGACCTTCCAGTAGCCTTTTCCCTACAGGTTTACCACCAATAATTCTGTATGCACTTTCTAAGTGCTGGTGACAAACATACTGATATCCACGTCCATAAAGCCGACGGGGATATTCTGATACAGCAAGCCACAATACGTAGCTGCGAGGGATTATTCGTTGCCCGGAAGTCTCTCCTGATGAACGCTGAGAGAACGTAGCCACAAACTATAAATTAATCTTCCGTTTAGGCATCACCATCAGTCTTCCCGAGAGGAACAGACGTATCTCTTATTTACCTAGTGAGAATGAGCTCCCAGATTGATAGCACCAAACCAGCCCCCAAAATCGATCCTGGCTGGATACATAACAGGTACTCATCGTTGATTAGCCGCGCTGACGCAGTCACGAGAATTCATTACTCCGTCCGCTACAACGTCGGTATACTGTTCTTTAAAAATGTCTTAAGCAAGCCTACTTCGCGAGCTGCACCTTCGAGTATAACTGATGACGTCCATAACAATGATTATGACGATGATAACAAAGACGACAATAAAAATAATGATTATGCGCAACGAAACTGTAAACTCTCCTTATTCTTGTTTCTCCTCACAGGGTCTTCTCACTTTCCTATGTATCACTTTCTCCTACTCGATCTCTGACCCTTTAATACTCATCCTTCTAATTCCTTTATTACGGGCTACTCCTTTCTAAATCAACGCCCTAGAGCAGGTTTCATCCTGGGAAATTAGAAGTCGTTCAAATGTTCAACAGAACACCCACACTTTACGCAACACAAAGGTTAATTATCGTGTTCATAAAATACCCCCATAGGAACCAACCTGAACAGCTGTCTATTCCAAGGTATAGAAATGGTGTCTTCCCTTCAAACTTTTCGATTAAAGTATTGCATTCATTTCTCACTTTTTTTTTTCAAGCATCGTACACCTCTCTTTGCCCAGCTCCTCTAACCATTTTGTAAACTTTTCGTAGCCGCGTATTTTCTGGTCTCCTACGTTTTCATGTCGGCGTCCAAAAAATTCTGTGTTTCGAACATGGGCCCATTTCTTTCCCAACCACGAAACATAACCCCAATCCTATAGAACGACACGCACAACCTCTATAAGAAACTGTTTTAGGCGTTGTACACGGTGTGTGTGTGTGTGTGTGTGTGTGCACGCGCGTGTGTGTCAATCACGTCCATCCGTGCGTGTGTGCGCTAGTGTCAATAACCGATTGTTGGTTCCCTAAAATTGGTTAGGTTTTTTTTTTAAAGCTCTCGGGCAAACGCGCATTTCGTTGAAATCGGATCAGGCATAGTCATTCGTAAATGAATTTCCACACGTATGTTCTATTATTTCTTGAACTATATGAGCGAATTGAGATGCAAGGAAATGTCCATGTAATGCCGTTGTTCAAATACGCGTTTAGTAAAAAATCGATGCAGTGAAAGCCAGACTTTAGTTTAGGGCGTAAATTCGGCACAAGAGATGTCCACAGAAATCGTGCGATTGTGAGCTTTCGTGAAAACGGTTACTACGAAAGCCATACTTTATTCACCGTCGTGCATGGATCTACCCGTGCCTTCCACACATCAAGTCAGACGCGGGTGAAATTCTGTGTAAGAGATTCGCACGGAATTCTGCTGACAGCCTCCGAGTTCTATGGAAATATGCTATGGGATGATCAAGATTTCCTTCTAGTAGCACATTACATTTTATTCATTCATGTACCGTGAAAATGTATGTCACGTTCAAAGTATAGAACGCCTTGGTAAAGTCTTTTTTTTTACTAAGTCACGAAGGACACGACATGCAATCTTGCTCTCAATATGTAATAAAGGACACAGAAAAACGAAATTCTAGACAAGGTATGTCGAAACAGTTTAGTTTAGATGAAGGTTCTCAGCACTTCAATAAATTTCCTTGGAACTAAATATCAAATTGTAAACAAACTCGGAATGAGGGCAACTGCTCATTCTATTACCTCTGGAAGTTTACAACACAGAATGTATACTTGTTCCAAGCACATATGTCAGCCCACTTGGTGGCCATTCTGCTGATGACACAGTGACATCGACGTAACCACATTTACGGGAGAATGTATGTGTGGATGGGGTTGACACCAAACCGACGTTAATGGTAAAACGTTTACACAGAAGCAGCACATATAACTACAGACACATGAAGTGTAACGGTCCGGCGGATACCGACTGCACAGGATGTAGGTTCCCATGGGACGGCACAGAACAGCAATTTCATTGCTCTCCCTTCACTCGGTGCATGTACCGGTACATAAAGAGTAAAATCGGAATATTTCGTTATTTGTTCCGCGCTGTTGACAACTACTCGTTTAGTGAAACAGAAAGAAAGAAAGAAAGAAAGAACGGACGAACGAAAGAAAAATAGGAATAAACAAGGAGTTCCAAGAAGAACACAGCCTACCATTCCCTCTGCACCGATTTATAGTTCTACATACTCATTAGCATTATCACTGTTTTATCTCAATTTTGCGAAAAAACGTTTCACTTAAGTAGGCCTACAGCGTATGAAATCCAAACGTTAAATTTTTAGGCGCATTCGCAAAACTGCGAAAAGCTATTAGTTTCGACATGTCTAAACGTCCCTCCGCCTGGAACAACTTGGCTCCCACTGAACGGATTTTCACTCATTAAATTTGATATATGAGTATTTTTCGAAAATTTGTTGAGAAAATTCAAGTTTCTTGAAAATCTGGCAGGAAAAACGGGTACTTTACATAACGACCAACATACATTTTTGATCACATATCCCTCAATTGTTCCTACAACGTGATATGTTTGAGAAAAAAGTTGTAGTGAAAATCAAATCACATATTTCATGTTCAATAACATATTTTGGAAAATGGTGCAGTTTATGATATTACGTGTAAAAACAATATGGAGCCTGGGAGGCTAAAGATGACAATACGGCGCATGAGCATTGCATGCTTGGATACCTAAAGCTAAACACACAATATGTAATACGTACCGTTTTTCTACTGCAGCAATGGTTACACTAACGCGCCTCAATTTTACGTTATACGTACGTTGTCTGTCTTCTTAAAATATAACCTCAGGTTCGCATCTTCGCCATATTTGTACCCGACGACTTACGAACAATACACAGAGCCATATACATATATATACAAACACACAGAGGTGTGTGTATGATCTATTTCCTTTCATACGATAGCTCCCATGTTCATTAGTCACCGCAATCAAACCGAGAGCTAGTATTTCCGCACGACCACCATTTTTTAAATTTACATTCTACAAAAATACTGTCTTAAACAAAACTGCAGATTTTCCAAGGTCCAGCACCACAAATGAGCTCAGTTCGTAAAATTTAGGTGGCATAAGTGTCGCTCCCAACTCGGAAGTTCACGCGCCCACCATTCTACTATTAGACATTGCAGGATCTTAAAACGACAACTTAGGGGTATCCAGAAATTGCACTCAACATTTTGTGAAAGTCGGTCATGTGGTTAAAAGTTGAAATGAGACACGCACATAGCAAGATGAACTCGCAAGTTACATTAATTCCTTGTCAAGGAACATGCTTATAAAGAGAACAAGCAACGATAAAAATATAAAAAGGGGCAAGGAAAGACAGAACGACAAAAAAAGCTTCTTCATCAAGCAATCCAAAAATTCTTCTTGTAATGCTTTACCCTTGAAGCTGGTACCGATAGGTCGTCCCGACACGTCGGTAATAAACTACCAATCTACTCGTCGAAAAGGCCAGAAGAGCGAAGATCTCATTACCAACGCGGCCGAAGCCTGAAACCACACAATATGAGAAGTTTCCTTCATGCTTCGAAAATACGAAGTAAAATACTTGACAAGAAATATTATGGCACGAAGATAATATAATTCATAAAACACGTTTCTTTAATTCCACGAAACATACTAGTATTTACTGTGGGGAAGAACGGACACGTACATATCGACGGCATAGAAGGATCAAGAAAAACCAGCATAAACAGAGCAAGTCTGGAGAGCGTGTGCTTCATAGTATGATACACAAAATTCCCAGCAGTGTTATCTGTTGTTTATTAATCTCACGTGGGCCCGCTGTAAAAAAAAAAAGTCCATTTAGGGCCTTATGTAAAGTAAGCTCTGTTACGTTATCTCGACATAGTTGAAAATTCGAGGTACTGCACCAAAACCTCCAGTGAAAGCCTCCCCGGCAGAATTTAAACAAAATAAGTGTGACCGTGTATCGTATACGTGGAAAAATCCTATTATGGCCTTTGTAAATGATCAATATTGCTAACAGTCAATGCGGTCCACTCTTTCATATCAAATTTAATAAAATTTGATTAAAGATCTATGATATTAAGGAAAAAGCCAATTAATGCAGTCAGCCTCTCTGACGGCGGCAAGACATACATAGAATATTTAGAACTCCAGTTTCCACAACACAGAAATTATGCCGCACCTCAATTACAAATACTAACAGGTTAAGGCTGTACAGGAAACTAAATAACAGAGGTTCGAGCTATGAGAATCAAAACGAACCAATAAATACATACTCGGAGAAAAATGGATAGTATTTTAATGCTAATGCGAGCGGTAAAAAAAGGTAAAAGGTACAGCAATCCCTCTTACAGGCCCGGACAGGTCCTGAGGGTTCCAGGAGGTTGAGGCCCCCCAGATTTCTTGACAATTGGCTCATGAAGGTGCTAAAGTTGTCAGCCATAAGCACCGGCCGCATTTACCCCCCGAAAATATTCCTGGTACTCATTTCTGTTAGAGGCTGAGTCGACTCAATGGCCACAGTCAGCCCGGAAGGATTATGTCAAGGAAAAATTCCAATGTCACCATCGGGAATCGAACTCGCGACCTTTCGGCTTGTAGCGCGGTGCCCCTCCAGCCCACAGTACAGTCATGACCCAAACTACACTATCCCATCTGCTACTGATAATGACTAATTAATCTTTACTTGGTATTATTTATTTTAAATATAGTGTGGGCTACATCTAAAGATACCTAGGCGACAAAACTGTCGATGAGGAAGGGTGCAATACCGCTATGATATTAAAAATGCAAAGTTTGTATTTCTGACGAAATTACAAGGTCTCATTTAAAAGGAAACAGTGATAATTTTAACAATCATTACTTATTTAACAGACAAGTAACGAGTCGTTAGCGCAGAATAAAGTGTTTTGTTTCAGCAACTGAAAGAAATGCTCGTAAGATATTCCGTACGGTTCCTTGAATTCCTTGTCATCACAAAGTCATTCACTACAGAACCATCTAGGACTTTCTTCTGTTCAATTTCGTTCGGAAACGGTCGTTATCGCATGTGACAGGAACGGAAAATCCGATTCACTGAGTTTCGTTCCCGCTCCCTGTCGGTGAAGGGTGCATTGGCCTTTAAAGTTTTCAAACTTCGCCGAGTTTTCAGTAACGTTACGTAAATCATCATAATCACCATAGTATACGTAAAATTATGGTTAAATGTCCGTCTCTAAACTTCTACGTGTAAACGGTCTCTCCATCCCTTCTTCTAGCGTCCAGGATCTCCTCGTACCAGTGCTTTGTGTATTCCCATACCTGTTTGGTATTCCGTTGGCATTAATTCCGTGTACACCAATGTGCTGCAGCCAGTGCTCCTGGTAATCTTCCGTTTCACTCGCAATATTTAAAACATTTAGCTTTTTGTGTCCATGTTGATCTAGGCTTGTAGCACAGGGTAAAGGTTTCAAAAACCTCATTGGCGTTGCAGCCAGTCTTTCAATATAATTTTATCTTAAATTCACGGAATTCGCTATTAAATATGAAAGGTAATTTTACTGTAATTTGTATTCATATTTTTTTTTTGTTTTCTGTTAGATGTTCTGCTGAAATTTATCTTGGTGTCATTTATTTATTTGTATGTGTAATTTTCATATGTTTACATTTTAATTACCATGCCACGTCTATGGTCTGAAATAACATAGGCCCGCTCTAAATACTTAGATTCTCGAAATTTTTCCACAATTTTGTTATCTATCCTATGAACGACACACTATACTGACATCACGTCCATATCACTGGCCATACTGCAGTCCGTAATCTGTCTTACGATAGGCTCGTAGCCCCTTCCAAAAGTGAGTTATCAACAGACTGCGAACTAGTACTTTCCCTTTCAATTTCCAGCATCCCCTCATTCCTTTAAGATCATTGTGTAGCTGCTTAATTCTTCTTCTTCGATGCCCTGTCACTTCTATCTTTCCTTCCACTTTCCCTTCAATAATGTATTTTGGAAGGCAGTTCTTAGGCAAGAATAGCACGAACTGTAAATGAGAACTTACACCACTAAACCACTCCTTTTAACTAGTCCATTCCAGGCCACTGAATTAGAAAGCGTCTGAATTCACCAGAAAGAAAACCTTCAAGGTCAACTTGTCTTTGAAGTTGGCTACGAAGTTTTCAGAGGAAAAACTCGACCTCCATCTGCAATTCTAACCTGCTAAAACCAACGGTATGTTCCTTCGAAATCCGAAAAGTTGGTAACAGAGTAAGAAGGCCATAATAAAAATCACCACCACCTTCAAACAACCCTATATCTTAATATTAACTGAACACAGTGTGAAATATGGTAACCTGAACTTCCCCTAAAATGCATACAATTCACAACAGATACGTCACGCGCTCCAGTGTCTGACTTACATTTCCAATTCTTCTTTACGGACTTCTTTTGCTCTCATCAAACATTTCTGACGCCACAATGTCTCGTTCCTGTGGCGTCATCGCCGCGATGATAGTATTTAATGGTTTTTCGTAACAAGACACCTTACGAGGGTCTGGATGGTTAGATTCGCCCTCGTTTCAATTCATGACAGACGAGGTGCCAAACAAAGCACGTGCATGCACACACACACACACACACAGAAAATGAAAGCTATCGCACGTTATGGGGCAAATAAGTAGCAAATATTACCTGATAACCTAAAGGAAAAGACCACTTGTGAGATACAGACGTAAACGGAAGAATAGTACTACCATGAGAAGCACAATGTGAAGACGTGGAATCGATTAAACAGAGTGAGGAATAATCTAATGATGTGCCTTTGTGAATTTGGCGATGGACATTGGGCTTCCATAAAGTCAGTGAATTTCAGTTTGTGATATTATGGTTGTGACACCGTGTATTCTTGCAGCTAAACACCAAAGTTTTGGAGGAACAAGCTGCGTCCATCCTCAGGAGTGGCCCTGAAGATGGCGGCAGGATCCTCCGACATACTGGTACCTATTTTAACCACTACTAGTCTACTACTTCTCTCATTCGTGATATCCACGGTCGACGCCATGATGGGCACCAATAGCAATTGCTGCATTAATTGATGTTGCAATACATGGTGGGTGGTGAGCGCTGCAGGACAGGCAGCTGATGGAACTGGATGAGAGGATCAGTAGTAAAAATGAGTATCACTTACGGGAATATCAGGTTGGTGGTCACGAATGACGCGTTGACCAAGTGTCTAGACAGGCTGTTATAGAAATTGAATTTCAACAATACCAGCTTATTCTTCGATGCAGTTCACATACAAACTTAAGTCACTTGTACCAATCAGTTCACACCCACAAGCAACCTGTTTTATTTACTTGTTTGCTTATTTACACACTTATTGAATAAAATCCAAGGCTTATAGAAGAAAGTAACCAGTTTGATTATTAACTAAACCCACACAGTAATGTGACAGCACTTAAATTCACACGGTTAATTTAAAAACTTATGATCCAATAATTAGTCCTTTCCTAGGTAAATATAGGTCTTTATTTTATTTATAAATAGCGTATTACTTCCTGTCTATTCGTTTAACGTATTAACGTAGCCCACACGCTCGGAGGGAAGTGAAAAACGACAGCTGACAGATTAAAAAGATCACGTACATGCAATACAAATATAAGTCCATTTTTATCATAATTCTTTGAAGCTCAAACATGTAAATTCCTAAATCCGAAGATGTTGCATATACGGTAAACTCTCCGAGAACACCGCAAGTAGGCCACGTGTAACTCGTCACATTCCAAAATCGAGAGTCTTCGGGTTACGAATTGCCCCCAGGCACTTCCTTTTACGCGATAATCATCTTCAAACAACACACGCAGTGTTCGTATAACGTAACATTGCGGTGCATTCATGTAACCATTGTTGCCGTGGAAAATCAATATGCATAACATATGCCGAGTGTGTGTCTGTAGCCTTAATTATCCAGCAAGCAAAGCGCATGCGCCGTTTATATCGTCATGTGATGCCTGGCTCCACCATATTTTTCCACATTATCTCATAAACGGCAACATTTTCGAAAATAAGTTATTGCACATAAAATGTGTTTTGATTTTCTCTAAGACTTTGGTCCGAAACATCTCATTCGAAGAAGGAATGAGCGAGATACTACCATAAATGCACACAGGTCTTCGTGAAAATTACCCGTTATTGTTGTCAGATTCGAACGAAATTTGCATTTTTTCGCAAATTTTCGATTGTCAGATTTTAACGAAATTTGAATTTTTTTTAGCAAATTTTCGAGAAATACGCAAACATAAAAAAAACATGAAAATTCGTCCAGTAGGAGCCGAGTTGTTCCATACGGACGGACGTGCAGACGGACAGACATGATGAAGCTAGCAGTCGCTTTTCGCAATTTTGCTAACGCGCCTAACCACTGACTGATTGGTCTCATTTTGATATTTATACTTTCCGATTGGTCAGTCAATCGGCATTTCAACATGTTTAAATGTTTTTGGTCAAGCTGACTCGTCTACGCATCTCGCGGTTCTCAAGAACAATGATAAATCTTCATGCGACGTTTTCGGGGATTAGGTACAGCGACAACTCCCTCGCGACGAGTTATGACCACTTATAGCTGTCAAAGTGAAGAATTTCGACTTCCGGTAACATTAAAACCAAGCTGCCCTAACGACAATCATAGACGTTGAAACTATCAGCCAGGCCTTTCGTAACAAGCCGCTCTGTAGCTGAGAAGAGTTAGACATCTACCATCTACAGTGCCTCTCAATGATACACTTCGATTTATAATATTAAACGCTAAAAACAATCAGTAATGATCTTATTGTGACATGTCCGGAATTCGAAATGGGACTTGTTCAGCTACACCATATATCCGATAACAGGCTATCACATCCCAGATCGATTCCTAGGTAAAATACTGACACTGTTTCAACTGCAGAAATTGTACAGCGTTGAGGTGGAAGGGAGTCGTGGGTCTAATACAGACACTCCCATATTTACGCACTTTAAAAAGGTAAAAAACTGACACGACAACTTTATGCAACGCGCGCCGAATTTTTCCTCGCGGGAATAAAAACGCAATGGAACGAAAGTGACGCAAGACTATTACTGATGGGCGATGACACAGACGGCGGAGCCATCATTCTGCGGATCGCCATGTTCCAGTATGCTGGAGTTTTGAATTTTAACTAGACACCCTGGCATATACATCCGCATGCATACACAATTCCGATTTGTGAAAAAAATATGACTTGCGCCGGACCTACCGGACGTAACTACTGCGTACGTCAGGGAGTGTCTGTAGTAGTGCATAGACAGGGAGACGTATGGGCTCGATTTAAATATATTACTCCAATACTCGCATCAAGTGATTACAGACAGCCACGAAACGTTAATATACAAGAGATTCAGGATGAATCGGACACACTCCGGGAGACTGTTACGAGGTACATGCGTTAAATTACATCGACATAACCAAACATGCCTATATTCCCAAATTGAACGGTTACGGAGACAATGGCGAAGTAAGTTTAAAAGAATAAGAACCATTACACATTTACCGATTACCAGATACATTAAAACGGAGGGGGGGGGGGATTTGCGGTTCCTGTAATGTTAAAACCCGTACTTAAAACATAAAATCCTTTGATTGATATAAAGGCATTCATTAAGCAAGAAGAGCTCATGCCAATTACATAATAATCGTCCGTAGGATTCAAAGTGCTTTAGGCCTACATAGCACACTCGCCTCCGTATATCTCGGCTTGGAGTTCGGCTCAAGGACGGGCATGTGCATTGTAAAGATAACACAGCATGCCGAATAGGCACATTACATAGAACCGCAAGAAGATCACATTTTTCTCGCGTCACTACTTCCGCAAGTGTTCAACTTCGGAGGCAGGTATGTTTAATTATACAGTTGTAAATTAACCTAAGGTACGTTCTCCCGAAGTATGGCATATCCCTCCTGCAACATCCTGTATACAGCCGAGATTCAAACCCACTACCTCCCGAATTCAACTTCAGAACGTTACAGCTACACCCGTCTCAAGTCTTAGATCTTCTGGCATGCTGCGAAGCGTCAATAGGTAGTGCGACCGACGTTTCGGTACGTGTCGGTATTGTACACACTGATTCTGCGCTGCAACCCGAAGATCGACGAACTCAATTACGCTGAGGCAAAAGCCTAACATCTCGCATACTTATGCCTGCCTGTCAACGGACCTGAGAAAAAACGGAACACCAAGCCACAACCAGCAATGAGTTTCATGGAAGAGTTGTTTAAAAGAATATTATATTTTGTATCTACCATGAGCGGTAGCCTATATGACGACGTGACACCGGCGCCTTTGTATTGTGTGCAGAGATGGAGTGCTCTGGGCAGCACGTAGTACGTCACTTCTCGAGGTTAATAGCTCACGTCACATCTAGACGACATCAAATAAAACCAGGCGGGAAGATGGAAGTGAAATTGCTTCACCTCCCCGGAGCTATTCGCTTATCAGAGCAGGACAGAGGCAAGCCATCCCCTTTATTTCATCCAACATCATGCCAATATTCTTTCCCCAACGACAGTATAAATTCAGTAGGGTTCACGTTGCCCTGACAATACACCGCTTGCTCAACATTTTTTTAACCCTTGAGTACGCCGAAGTCCTACAGATATTCGCAGCTGCATAAGACCCAAAATGTAGGCTAAGCCTCTCCCAGTTATGAAAGAAAAACGCGTTTAAACGCCAGTCACTCTAGTTTAAACAAGCTACGACTTACGCATAATGTTACAATTCCGACACGTTCGAATATTTTTATTACGTCCATACAGCAATCTGTGAATGACATCTTTTGATCATCTCTACTATAAATACTACAAAACAAACTGGGAGCACAAACGGCCAGGCATACGGATGAAAGGCCATCTCATTTAGACTCTTGTGTAAAGCATCATTTCTATTTCACCCATAAATATGGGCAAGAAACAACAATATAAAATTTGATTAAAATCAGTCCACCGGTCCTCCAGTTATGTGGGGATAGAGCCTCAGAATCACTTTCCTTTAATAATCTCGAAACCGGTATGACATACAGAGATACAAACATACATACAAATAAGTCAAACGTAAAAGTTTCATTTCTATGTACAAATTTTGTTCAAACTATTTCTTGGCTCCGATGTATATTTAGGCAATCATGCTCCAGCTGCGAGCATAAAGACATGTAGGTTTTCATGCTAAGTACTAGCAATGTCCCATTTTAACCAAGAGCGAAACGTGCAGGCGAATTTTAGTTAATGTTCCCTAGAGAAATGTTCCATGAACAATACGTTCCGCGGTTCTCGAGTTGTTACATGTGGAGAGACGGACAGTCTGTACATGAGATACAAATGAAGGCCGAATCACGGGATGAGGGATGTACCGAACAGGATTCCGAATGAATTGAGGTCCATTTTAAATTAATACCCCAGCAATGACATGCAATACAAAAATTATGCGTCAATATACCTGGTATGATATATTTGTTAACTGCAGTTGGGTAGCCACCCAGTGGTGGTAGTACAGGAGGCATTTACACACAAACAATACACAGAACGACACAAAACAATCAATACATAGAAGAACGGAACAATTTGGAAGAGTGCGGGCCGTGCCCGATCTTCGCGAGTTTTACCCTGGCATTTGCCTTACAACTGAGGAAAAAGCACGGAAAAACCTCAGTCATGGTAGCCGAAGAGTGACAGCTGGCACGATGAATATATATAAACATATAATAAGATAATAAGAATACACAAACATAACAATGAAGATACATAAATTACAGTATTAAACAGGAATACAACCATATACAGAGTGTCCCAGGAGGAATGTGCAAGATTTCGGGAGAGTGTTCCTTATGTTAAAGTATACCGATATAACCCAAAACACCTATATCCAAAGTTGAACAGTTACGAAGATAATGGCCAGAGAAAAGTGGGGATTCTTGCGGTTCCAAATACTGATACCTGCACAGCTGATGTGTAACGCGACAGCGCTATGTCCTTGAGAGTGGAATGCAGTGTTAATCGTGCCTGCGTGACGGTTAGTTGCTTGCACGGGAGTTGCAAGATTGCCTTTTGTGTTTTGCCACGTGGAATATTGTGACATGCATTTTGTGTACGGATTTTGCAACGGCAACGCACATGCTGCTGTTGAAGAATACCAAAGGCGTTTTCCCAACCGAAGGATTCCGTCTAGAGGTGTTTTTACTCGTATTAACCAGATATTGCGTGATACTGGCTGCCTTCCCAGTGTTGCTGGCGGTCTGAAAGGGAGGTGGTACGAACGATTAACACACGAGAGAACATTCTTGAGTTGGTTCAAAGAAGTCCACGTCTGTCCACTCGCAGAATGGCCTCTCGCATCGGCGTATCACGTATGCAGGTGTGGCGAACTTTACATGAAGAAGATTTATATCCTTACCATGATCAAAGGGTACAACATCTGGAACCAGGCTTCTGCTACTCAGTCCCTGCTCATGCGTG
>Ga0131853_10007243_pt1 | contig 20050 bp, 16 predicted proteins | sample TergutLab28metaG_FD_92764 | JGI IMG/M metagenome (GOLD analysis project Ga0131853, IMG submission 92764) | Labiotermes labralis P1 segment gut microbial communities from Petit-Saut dam, French Guiana - Lab288 P1 (version 2) (version 2) | ecosystem: Host-associated > Arthropoda: Insects >... | reverse complement strand
TGTTCCCCCCTGTAGATTATTAAAATTGATCAAGTATTCATTTAGCGTCCAATAGGCGTAAAGTGTTTGGCTTCCAATATCGCCTATTGGAGCACTTGTCCATAATCTTTCCATACCACCCTCTGCGGTCCACCACCCAGCAAATGTCCATCCATTGCGGATACCTGGGTCGGCTAGGTCACAGGTCTCGCTGTCAATCGTAAACACACTTGGATTTGGATTAGTTGCTCCGTTTAGGTTTTCGAATATGATTGTGAACTCGTTAATGGTAAGCCTTGCATAAACTTCGATATCTCCGAAGGATGTTATTTGCGTAATTGGCTGAGTGAATCCACTGTCTTGATACCACCCCTGGAATGTCCATCCATTCCTTGAGACATCTGTCAATATAATTGGTAAATCACTTGCATAGAATATTGCCAGATTTGTATAAATGTCTGTATCACGCAGGTTATTGTATATGATATTCGCCACAAGTGGATCCGACCATCGTGCATATAAATTTACATCCCCTATTGTCGTAAGTTGTGTCACAGGTGAACCATAGAAATCTGAAGTTGTATACCAACCTAGGAAGTCGAAACCATAACGCGTTGCGTCCTGCAGATCTATATTAAGATCTGCAACAGTAAATGTGGCTGGATTTCCCGAATGCGTCCCGCCATTTAGGGTGTAGGTGATGCTATATGTGACGGTTTCGAATACTGCTACGACGGAGATATTTGTATCGGTCATGGTTAAGGTTATTGGGTTTTCAGTGCTTGTAATCACACCTGAGAAAGAGGCCATAGATGCCTTAGAATCACTATTTGATGGCTTGAACCCTAGTGTTGCAATACTCAAGATGATTAAGGCCGCTATTGTCAATCCGATCAAAATTCTAATATTTTTCATAATCCTAGCATGTGTGTTTTGCGGTGCAGTCATTCATCAATCTTGATTGATTTGCCATTCAACAAATTGCCATCCATCAGCAGGGATCGCCGTCAATGTCCTTGTGTCTCCTAATGTTATTGCATACATCGGCAAGTCATCAGCGACAGAGATAGTACCTTGACCCGTGGTGCTGGAAGTAATAAATGGATAACCCCACACAACAGGCACATATCCACCACTTCCGTCAGAATTGAATCCTTCTGGCCATCCCTCTGGGCGACTAGCATGTGGTGTGTATATTGTTAAATTAGGATTGTGCTCGAATGGCGTAGAAGGTTGTTCGAAGGCTCTGCCTCGCTCGCCCCATATATCAACATACTCGTACCCATTTTCATAAATAATAGTTCCCCCCATGTCCATCCAGCTTTCAACCGTCATATGCATCCCGAAAATTATCGCCATTCGCAATATTGGCATAGTTGTCACAGTAGAAGGTATCACAACGCGCTGGAAGCGTGTTTGGGAGTTTTGTACAAGGTTTTGCATAGTCGGTATGGAAGTGACGCCTTCTTCGAATATAATCTCACGAATCAAGGGCCCAAAGGTACCAGAGGTTATAGGCGTCTCTAGATTACTTTGAATCCTTATTGTCGTGACCGGCCCACCACTTAGAACGAAAAATGCACTGTCTTCTATGAATCTGATGTTGCTAGGGATAACAATCTCACCTGAGAGCCCTCGGCTGGAAAAAGCAGACATACCGACGCCAACAGCACTAGAAGGAATGTGAAGATTCCTAGAGCCTAAAACAAGAAAATTATCAGAGTTCCTTAGCAACGAGTTATTCTCGACTCTGTAATGCTCGCTTGGCACAATTGTAATGGTTTCCAGCGGAGTGCCCGAAAAAACACTGGCATTCCACATATCCATGGAACCCGGGTCAAATGACAGGTTGACCGCAGTAGTGTTCTGGAAAGTCGATGAAACAAGTCTCCTGACGGTCGAGGGTATAATAATGTCAGTAAGCCCATTATTACGGAACGAGTTGTTTCCCAGCGTTTCTATAGTGTGTGGGATAGTGAGCATAACCACATTGGCTCTCATACTAAAAGCATTATTAGCAACAGCCCCAACAGGCAACCCAGTAGGTCCCTCCGAAGGAAGATCTAGATGCAAGTTCGGCAGATTTAAATGCGACGGGGCAAGCCCAGTAATAACGGTATTTGCACTATATGGCCATATGTGGACATTCATGGCGTCAGTATTCCATGTGAAATGCTCTGGTAAATATGCCACATTGTCCACAGCTACTGCATGAATACTCATATTCTCGTTGCCTTTGTTGACGAACCCCAAAAGCCCAGCTACCACGATGACGGCGGCGATTCCTGCGACAAGACATACTCTTTTCATAAAGATAGCATGTGCCGGCTACGAATTTATATCCCATCGGACAAACTGCCATCCTTCAGATGGTTCTGCCTTTAATGTCCTTGTGTCGCCAGATTCCATTCCATGCATTGGTAACTCATTGGCAACTGAAATTACACCTTGGCCAACAGTATCAACATCAACTGTTGCGTACCCCCAAGCAACTGGAACAAATCCACCAGAACCATTCACATTGAAATCTTCCGCCCAATTTGCGGGACGACTTCGGTGTGCGGTATATATGGTCAAGTTCGGGTTACCTGCGAATGGTCCTTCCCCACCGGTTAACCTGCCTCTCTGCCCCCAAAGTTCAATATATTCATAATCGCCTTCTGTAACTATTTCACCGCCCATACTTATGGCATCCTCAACGGTCATTATCATCCCCCAGATTGTTGCAGTTCTGACAGATGCTGGTAAATTCGCAGTAAGTGTAGATGGTATCACGATACGCTCGAGAGTACCTAGGTCTTCAAAGGTAAGGCCGAGGAAGTTGGTTATACCATGACCGAAAATAATTTCTCTAAATGGATTGTTATCAAAAGCCTGGGCACCTATGGTTGCACCACCTGGAATTCTTATGCTCTCTAACTGGTTATTAGTAAATGCAGAACTGCCTATATTTGTTACTGTGTCCGGGATTGATATGCTGGTTAATTGGTTATCCATAAACGCAGCATTACGAATGCGTGTTACGGTCGATGGGATATTAAAACTGGTAAGGCCTGAGTTCCTAAATGCATGATAGCCTATCTGGGTAAATTGGCTGGGCAAGACAAAATCATTTGTGATGAAAGGGTTCCCTTCAAATCCTTGGAAAATTGTAATACCCGTGGGAAAGTCTGGCATAGTTGCAATACTTGCGTTCATAAATGCACTGTACATAATACATGTTACTGTATCCGGCATTGTGACCTTAATGATGTTTGGCATATTACGGAAATTATTGTCGCTTGACATTCCCCCAACTGCACTTGTTGGCAATCCTGTGGGCCCAAACGCAGGTACATTTACATGCAAGTTCGGCAAACCAACAAACTCTGGTGCAAGACCAGTGCAAATTGTATACGGCTCGTGCAAGGTAACGATAATAGATGTTCTCCCTGTATTCCATGTGAAATGCTCTGTCAAATACGCTACATTCTCCACGGTTACCGCTTGTACAGTATCCGCCCCCGATGCCTTGTCCTCATCTATGCCGAGCGACAAAGCCCCTGCGGTCATGATGACAGCAACAACCCCCAGGACGACAAATAATCTCCTCATGGGGGTAGCATGTGCTGGTTACGAATTTATATCCCAGCCAACAAACTGCCAACCCTCGGCTGGCTCTGCAATTAATGTCCTTGTGTCGCCCTCGTCAAGAAAGCCCAATGCCAAATCATCCATAACGACTATCCTACCTTGACCGGTAACAGATGTAGTTATTTCAAGGATTGGAATAATACCAGGCACTGCCCAAATGACTGGGCGCCCTGCATTCCATCCTTCAACGAAACCCCCTGGTCCTGGTTCGTAGTGCGACGTGAATATTGTTAGAGCAGGGTTGCTGCTGAACGGTGTTAATGTTATAACTGGTTCTACTGTTCCCCATAGGTCTATATGAAGAGTGCCGTCAATATAAACAAGCGTCCCACCATTCATAATGGCCATATCCACCGTCATCATACTTCCCCACAAATTAACGAATTGACCTGTTTCTATGTTGGTGACCGTATCAGGGATAAATATTGCCGATAGGCCAGAGTCCGAGAATGCACTTGCGCCTATCGATGTAACAGAACTTGGAATCGTAACACTTTGCAAGTGCGATACATGAAGTGCGTCCTGTGGGATTTGCGTTGTACCGTCTGCAAATGTAACATTCAAATTGGCATTACCACTAAATGCACCCATGCCAATTGTTGTAACACTACTTGGGATCGTTATGTCAGTAAGCTGATTATTTCTAAATGCCATTGAATCTATTGTCGTAACACTTGACGGGATTACAATCGTAGCAAGCCGATTGTATCCGAACGCATTCGGACCAATCCTTGTAACGGTAGATGGAATATCGATACTTTGCAAGTGATTGCTCGCGAATGCGGAACTGTCAATCAATGTCACCCCACTTGGTATAGTAACACTTGTCAACCGATTGCCAGAAAATGCATTGTTTCCTATAGAGGTTACTCCATTAGGAATAACAATGCTTTCAAGTCTGTTATTTGAAAATGCCATCATGTCTATCACTGCCAACGAATTTGATATTGTCACACTGTACAAGTGATTATTGCGAAAAGCTTGATTAGCAAGAGATGTCACACTGTCCGGGATTATAACACTTGTTATCTGGTTGCCCATAAACGCACCTGGACCAATAGCTATAACACTTGACGGGATTTCTAGCTCTGTCAATTGATTCCCTTCGAATGCAAAGTTTTCAATATGTGTAACGGTGTTTGGAATTGTAACCGAACTAAGACCTCTTCCACTAAATGCACTGTTCCCAATTCTCGTGACGCCTGATGGAATATGTGAATTCCTTGAACCAAGTACAAGCGTGCCCGTTAAATCGTCAACAACGGAATTATTTTCGACACGGAACCTCGTGCTATTCGGCATTTCAAATATTTCTATTGGACTTCCCAGGAATATTCCCGCATTGAAACTTGTCACATCCATAAGCATATTCACATGAGTTAATTGAGAATTAGCCACAAACGCATTCGAACCTATACTGAGGACAGTCGCCGGAATTGTAACCGATGTTAAACCAGTACGAGGGAATCCATTCATGTCTATATGCGTGATTGTATTTGGAATAGTTAACTGAATCATATTAACCCTACCACCGAACGCCTGGGAACCTACACCAGTAACCGTTACACCATTGTTATTCGACGGAATGTTAACATGAAGGTTCGGTAAATCAAGATGTGATGGTGCAAGACCTGTCACAACCGATCCGACGGGGTGCGAAACACTATTAATGTTTTGTGCGGCGATATTCCAAGTAAAATGTTCGGGCAAATATGCCACATTTTCCACAGTTGCTGCATGTACAATGCTTGGCTCTGACTCAAACATACCAAAGGCAATAGCCAAAGCACTTATGACGAAAGCCCCCAGCATAACACATAATTTTTTCATGGCATAGCTTGTGTAACTTTTTGCAGCTTTATGATTTAAATTACAGCCTACCTAATACTGCGAGTAATTAGTCTTTTTCTTCGCTGCAATATTATTACGATTGCGATTCCTGCAAGTAATATCACACCTGCAACTGCACCGATAATAACGATTAGCCATGGAAAGCCATTGGTTTCCCCGTTTTGAATCTCTCGTATTACTGAACTTAGCACCATTCCTGATTCAAGGGCGTATGTGTCTTCAAGAATGGTTGCACCGCCATCTGTACTCCAACCTACAAATTCATAGCCAGATTGAACTTGTGGAATGGCTAGATGCTTTACTAGATAGAATGTTCCTGGTACAATTGCGATTTCAGAACCGTTAACTGTTACCATGTTATAGTTATTAATTGGAGGCGAAACTGTTACTGTAAATGTTCCTGCAAAGTGTCCTCCATAGTAAACACTAACAGTGACTACCCCAAGTTGCCATGTAGTTGTTGCTATCGTCAGCCCAGTTGTTACTGTTCTCGTGCTTGAATCAGAGTATGTCAACAGGACTTGCAACCCACTTGCTGCAAAGGATTCACTCAGGTACCAGTTCGACTTTGTAGTGTTGGCTGTGATTACTGCACCAGTGATTGTCGCTTGGACAACCTGGTCGATACCTGTACTCAGATTACTGTCTGTAAACCAAGTTGAAGATGACGCGGTGGCACGGACTTGCAAATTCCATGTGGCTGGACCCCAAGTTGTTGGGATTGTCCAAGACCTTGTAGTTAATTCTGAACTGTACGCTATACCATTTCTATATACAACATATGTTCCGAGTGAATCTGTTGAATCCCAACTAAGAACGCCTGCGCTAATTTGCAAATTTGATGGCACTACAAGTTGCTCCTGGTTGATCGTGATACTTGCACTTGCAACTGTTGAATCAACAAAACTCAATCCATCACCTCTCGCATAGACTTGGAAGTTGAATATCCCTGTCGCGGAAATTGTGTGTGCGAATGTCGTTGCCGGAACATTGACCGTTTGCCATGTTCCTTCGCCGACTCTGACACGATATGAAACTGCGTTTTCTACCGCGTTCCATACTGCGGTTAATTCGTCATTTTGGGTGCGCGTAATACTTACATCTTGAGGTATATCAAGTGCAGGAATAAGTAATGTCATATCAAGATGAATCGCAGGTCGAACACCTCTTGAATTTATAGCTGTGCTACTGCTTACTCTGTAGCTGAACATTCTCGAATTATCTGGGTTGTCAGCGGCACGAGAACGCATCCACGCCCAATCGTGAAAACCATTATTGTTGTCGTCCAGCTTAGCCATTTCGGACGAAGCAAGATTCCACAGGTTACCCGTGTTGCCATCACCTAACTCGAATGAAGAAGGCAACCATATTCTGTCGTCAAGTCTTGGGCCGTCAAGCTTATGGAATTCTCGATTAGGCGAGGTTACAATCGGTTCACGAGACTGCCAAGTTCCTGGCAATCCCGCCGGAGCAGTGAAGATGTTTGGGTTGATACTGGGAAACTGAGAAAGAACATGCCCAAAGTCATAGTTTATTTGGTTGCGAACTTCTGAACCTTCGGTTCCCATGAAAGTTGCTGGGTTCCCCACTCCGCCCCCAATTTGATCATAAAGATTATGAAAATGATCTATCCCAGCTGGGTTAAAACGCTGATTCCTATATGGGTTTGTCATCATAAATGTGAAAATTGGATGACCGCTGACAGGAAAGGTTATATAGACCAACAACCATTGCTGCATCGTGAAATTATCTGCGGCTTCATCAAGTGTTTGTGACGAACCACCAGTTATAACCGAGTCTTGTCTTTGTTCAAACATACATATCATTGGCAAATCTCCACCGTTTGCAACACGAATCGCGGCTGCATCAGCACCAACATGGTTAATTCCACCCACATCGACATTTTGTCGACCGTCCAGCTCTCCTACCCCGGGAATTGAATTCGCAAAATTTATTAGTTGTGTTCGCAGTGCTGCGTTGTGCGTTCCATCCCTCATGAACAATGTTTGGCCTGCGTCTACGGTGGTGGTTGTTGCACCAACTGTTGTTACGGTTGCACCAATTCCAACAAGCAACCCTATACAAAGGGCCAAGGCCATTATTGCTAAGCAGAAGCTATGGAATCTTTTCTTCATCTTTCACACCCCCATCGACCTGTTGCAGGTATAACATTTATGTAGATTCTTGTCACTTATTTTCTGCAAATTCCACGAAAAAAAACCTTCTTCACAGAACCTCCGACTTTATCATAAATATCCAACATGGCAACAATTGTTTTAGATGCAGGGCATGGGGGGACGGATCCGGGGGCGGTGAATGGAGCAAGACGGGAAGCGGATGATAATTTGCGGATGGCTCTGGCAGTTGGGCCTTTGTTGCAGGCTTGTGGGCATAGGGTGATTTACACACGAACAACGGATGTATTTGTGCCCCTGGCGGACAGGGCACGAATTTCAAATAATGCCAATGCGGACATATTTGTTTCGATTCACAGAAACGGCTCGGTTAATAATCAGGCTACGGGATATGATACCTTTATCCGTCCCCAAGCTTCCGCTAGGGAATTGGACTGGGCTGCCCGTGTACATAATAGGATAATAGCGACAGGCGTGTTCCGTGATCGAGGAATCCAGAGGGGTAACTTTTTCGTCCTGAACGCAACAAATGCACCTGCAATGTTATTAGAGCTAGGGTTTATCACGACTGATGGAGATAATGTTCTATTTGACCAAAATTTTAACACTCTTGCTCGTGCTATTGCTAATGGAATTATGGACTCGGTAGGATATGGCTCGTGTGCCTCTGGGGCCGTTCCGCCGCCTCCGCGGCCACCTGTACCTACTCCGCCCCCTGTGACACCGTCGCCGCCAACCGGACCGCCGCCATTCCCGGGATTTCCCTCACCGTCGTTACCTCCTGTTATCGGGCCTGATGCGACAATTCGACAAATTCAAACTATCCTGAATAATACATATGGTCAGAACCTTACAGTAGACGGCCTGGCAGGTCCTTTGACACGACGAGCGTTGGTTAGGGCATTCCAGATGGAGTTAAACAGCCGTTTTAACGCAGGATTGACGGTCGACGGAATCTTTGGCCCAATCACCCGTTCACGAACGCCGCTTGTCAGGCGAGGCGACAGAGGAAACCTGGTATGGATTTTACAGGCGGCTCTATGGATTCATGGATTCAGGACAACCCCTGATGGTGTGTTCGGACCGCTGACAGAACAACAGGTTCGCAATTTCCAAGTCGCACGGGGTATTTCCGCAGACGGTATAGCAGGGCCAGCTACCTTTACAAATCTGTTTGTGTGGTAATTTATTTTAATGCAAATCTTATCTTGCATCAAACCGAATTTGTGTGTTACTCTGGTTGATGCTTTCAATTCAGACACTTGCCAGTGGCTCTCGAGGGAACTCTACATATATTTCGTCGGGGACGACTAGGATTTTGATTGATGTGGGACTGAGTTTCCCTGCTATGTTAAAGCGTCTTGCTAGTGCAGGAATTGAACCTGAAAGTATCAATGCAATTCTAATAACACACGAGCATAGTGACCACATAGCCGGAGTTGCCAAGTTTTGTACACGATTCCAAACAACCGTATATGTCCACGAATCTGCTAAGGAGCATTTTATGCGTGCTGCCAAAACAATGCCTCCGCATTTGGTTGAGACATTTGACGAGGAGTTCACAATCGGTAATATTGGGGTAGACTTTTTCCCTTTGCCGCATGACAGTTGTTTTTGTTTTGGATATACATTGACCAGTGGGGATAGTAAGTTTTCTTTGGCAACGGATCTGGGGTGCATGCGAGATGAGATTTACGAAAAGATGCAAGGGTCGCAAATCGTCTTGCTGGAGTGCAATCACGACATGACAAAACTAAGCCTAAACAAGAAATATCCTGATTGGCTGAAACGCCGCATTGCATCTCGCACGGGACACCTGTGTAATCATTCAGCAGGCGTTGCGGCAGCGAAATTGTTCGAAATGGGAACGCAGCGAGTTATTTTGGGACACTTGTCCGAGGAGAATAATTCCCCGACCCTTGCCTATAAAGTTGTTCGAGATTTTTGTGATAAGATTAATATTACTGTTGCAGATCAGCATATCGTTGGCGAGTTATACGAAATTTGATTTGTCAAGATTGTCGGAATATGTTAGTTTTGATTTATGGTTCCAAGCTATATTTTTGATGAAGACGAGTTCATGAGAGTGGAAAGCCCTGTATCAACATTACCGTTTTTTGCCGAAGGATTTGTGCACTTGGTGGACGCAACCGATCCAATAATGATTTGTAGGGATTTTAGAACATTCAAGATTCCCTATCAAATGTTTACTAGGCACAAGTTGGAAATGGGTGATTTGGTCGCGGGTCAAGTTGCATTTAAAACGGGAATTTCAATGGACAATGCCGAGAAAGGGAGGTTCATTGTTACCGAAGTCCAGAAAGTTAATGGCGTATCTGTCCATTCAAAATCCGAGGTGCGTCCTGTGAGTTTTGAGAAATTAGACGGTGTTTCGCCTTATGCTAAAGCAACCTTGGAGGATGAAGACATTCGGCTGGGAAGTCGTATCATGATTGACCTAGGGGAAAAATCCGATAAAATTGAACCTATGGCAAATATTAAGATTACAGGGGATAAAATCATACGAATAGCCCTGATAATAGATGAATGTGATTATTGCGTTAAGCATTTGACTAGGGCTGGGTTTTCGCATGTTTTTTTGGTCACGCCTGATTCAGGATTAAAGACGCAAATATCCACAGTTCTGTATGCTCTGTTTTTTGCGAAGAAAGAGGCCGCAACCGGTAAGAATGTTATATTTTTTATAGACAGCCTTAGCAAGCTTGTGCGAATGTTCGACAAGTTAAATTATAAAACAAAATGTGGCGAGTTGGAAGTTACAAAAGTATTTATAGGCAGCATTCAAGATGTGAAGAAAATTTATTTAGGATCAAAACAGCTAGATAATGGTGGTAGCCTAACCAACATTGCATTTACCCATAAACCGCGAACACGCACGGAAGAATATGTCCTTGAGGATATTAGCGAGCTGGTAAATCAAGTCATTCCGTTTCCAGCATCGCAACACGAGACACAAATCTCCCGCCCAAAAACTGGGTCTGTAAAAAAGTCGAAATAATCTCTTTTGACTCGTCAAAACTTAAAAATCGACCGCCAAGGCATAGGACATTAGCATTATTATGTTCGCGGCCTAGTTTTGCGAACTCTTGATTGTGTGCCGTAATCCCGCGGATTCCTTTTATTCTGTTTGCCATCATACACATGCCAAGTCCCGCACCGCAAATGAAAATTCCAACTGAATCCCGTTCTAATACTTTCCTGGCCCCTGCTTTTGCAAATACAGGGTGGTCGGAGGGGGTGTCATCAAACGCACCAACATCTTCGATTTGATGCCCCGCTTTGATTAACCAAGTTTTTACCTGCTCTTTTAATTCGTAACCACCGTGGTCACTGGCCAGAACTATTAATTTCATCGTACACCTCCTTTAATTTTTCTTCTATCTCGATACATGTTCTTAGATAAACATCCAACGGCATCATGAACGGATCTTCGACATCCAGGACGGTTATGCTTTTGTGGTCGGTGTGCCGGGTGATGCTTTGTTTATGCCCATCCGTCATACATACAATATGGTCGTATTCATTTATCATCTGGGCAGAGAATTGCGTTGCCGAGAACCGGCCCACTTTCCATCCACGCTGTTTCAATGCCTTTTTTGCCGTTGGTGTCATGGGAAGTCCTTCCATTGCGTGTGTTCCAGCACTTTTAATTATCCAGCGTTTACCTTTCGCCATATTTTTGAAAATAACCTCAGCCATTGGCGAGCGACAAATATTCCCCGTACAGACAAACAGAACTTTCATATTCTTGATTATACCAATAAGTTACTGCTTGTCCAACGAGATTCACTAGTCCCGCCTATTTTCGCGGTATTTAGTTAGTGCGTAACTGTGCTGCTCGGACAGCCATTCATCCCCCAATTCGTGATACTTTTCGTGAAAAAGCGTTAAGTAATATTGATACACATCCATCTTGACGCAGCGTGTTACTTGTTCGATGATTTCCTGTGCGATTTGTTCACGCAAATTATTTTCACCCCGTTCCATTAGAATCTGGAGTGCTTTGAGATTTGGTGGAAAATGATACTTGCCGACCGAATAACCGAATGCAAGGCGCTGAAGGGCGGTTGTGCTGTAGTCGAGAATTTCTTGAGGGTTTTCGAGAAATTCAGGGGGGGTACCCCCTTGAGGGTTTTCTTGAGGGTTTTGTTCAGGGTTTCTCTTTCTGGGTCTTCCCCCTAGGTGTCCGTATATCCCATTTGCCCTGAGAATTTCAGGGTCTTGCTTGTAACGCTTGTGTTTCATTTGACCTCCTTTTGTATGGAAGTATTGTAGCATGAGATTTTTAAATCCGTACACCAATGTGACAAAATTCAACTTTCAAGTGAATTCAAAAAAACCGTGCGTGTCACACGGTTTTTTTGTTATTTAATTGGTTGATTGTCCTGTTTGCTGGGCGAAGCCGCCTTCGTCCTTTTGGGTAGCACCGCAATAGTTACACTTCCAGAATTGTTCTTTATTGTATTTTTCGTCGCGGCCGGTGAACAGATACCTCCATAACCAGCCAATCATTCGGAATGGTAGGGTTACGATCCATATAATCAAACCGCGTCGCTCTTGTGTTCTTTTTTTATTTTGAGTTGTTACCAGAAACATTGTTCCTCTTTCACATTTTACACATGGCATACTTACACCCCCTTTCCACACTCGGAACAGAATCTGGCCCCAGGTTTTAGTTTCGCCTTGCAGCCCCCACACTTTCCGGCCGCTTGAGACGCCCCACATTCGCCACAGAATCTGGCCCCCGCAGCCAGAGGTGCCTTACAGGCACTGCACGGAGTTGCCTTGGAGGCAACCTTTTGCTGTTTTGGAGTTTTTGGTTGGGCCGCACCTATACCGCGGGTTGGGTCGTCCTGCATAGCGTTCATACCCATGTTTCCGCCCATGCCACCCATCATACCAAAGCCCATCATCGCACCGCCGAAACCCGCTTGGTTATTTGCCATGTCACGCATTGCTTGAGCTTGCTGCATCGCCACGAACGATCCCATTTTGCCGTCAAGAACACCGATGGACGAACGGCTGTCGATTGCACGTTCGACCTCTTCTGGGAACGAGATATTCTCGACAACCATAAGGGGCAGTTCAAATCCGATTGCACGGAAACCATCGTCCAGCTGCTGTCTGGCCAGCTGGCTGAAGTCTTGCAACTTGGTTGCCAGGTCGATTGCCGAGTATTTGCTGGACGCGATGATATTCGATAAGTTAGATGTGATGATGGAACGCAGCTTGTTTCCTATGTTGCCAGCACTGAAGTCCGCCGCACCACCCAACAAGTTAACCATAACAAGCCTGGGATCAATTACACGGAAGTTATATGTTCCGAACGCACGAATACGGATCACACCAAATTCAGGGTCACGCATAGTGAACGGGTTTGCGGTACCCCACTTGTTCCCTGTGATAAGCGAAGTGTTAACAAAATAAACCTCACAAACAAATGGTGAACGGAATCCTTTGTTCCAGCTCATCAATGATGTCAGGATAGGCATGTTAGCGGTCTCTAACCTGTGACGTCCTGGCGGGAAAATATCTGCTATTTTACCGTCTTTACATAAAATGGCAACTTGTCCCTCACGGACGGTCAGAGATGAGCCGTTCATTATTTCAGCCCTGCTGTCCATATTAAACCTGTGGACTATCCAATCTCTGGATGTTGGGGTCCACTCGATGACCTTTAACAACTGTCTAGTTAGTGCACGAATTGGCATATTTTAAATTCCTCCTGTCAATAGTATTCCATTATCAAACAGGTTTGTCTAGTAAATTCTGGTTGACGGACTCTGTATTTATTTGTTATATTCTGATATAATAAGTAAGGAGGTAGCATGGAAATCAAACACTATCGTAGTCCAGTGGTCGAAGCCTTGTACAATAAATACGGCAAGGACGCCATGGAGTGTGGTCCAGTTCAAGACGCAGAAGAATTGAGTCTTGGACATAAGCAACCAGCCGCCAGGGAAACGGATTCGTTTATCCCAAAGGGTGCTGGATACAAGTTGTTCTCGATGGCGATTATGGCGTTTGCAATCCTGTATACCATGGGAGCGGCAGTCGGTGTTGTAATCAGCCACCAAGTCAGCGGTCCTGTTTATGCAGGGGCAGGCTCGGGCAGTAGCGGCAGCGGCATCACCGTGACAGTCTTGGTCTTCAGCATTATCGCAGCATTTGCATTGGGAGGCTTCTTGACATCCGTGTTCTTGGGCGGTGGATTCAAGTTTAAAAGAAAAGAGCAAGCAGAAGTTCAAGTACAGGAGGCAGCGTGACCTTTAAATCGTGTCATCGAATGAGCGAGCTTTTCAAGCTGGATGAAAAATTCGAGCCTTTTTTCCTTAACGGAAAAGGAGAGAGAGTTTATCTTCAAAAGCCTATGGAAAAGGGGTATGTGTATGCCAGCCTCTTTTTCTTTGACGAAGCACATAAAGAAATAGAGAAACTGGGCAAGATGGTTGTTAAGATTCGAGGTGAGCTTGCTCAGGAAGTCAAGATTGATGACCCAACGAAATTATTTATGGAATTATCTTCCCGCGTTAGAAATGCAATTGGCGATGATTCGTTAGATGCCCTTATTAAGGAAAAGCTGGCCGAGGATTTCAAGGTTATTGCCTTGTTGCCTACCGAGGAAGAGATGGAGAAACTGGGAAACATTCAAGAGGCGATTTACAAGGAATTGTTCCAAGGATTCTTGGACATGACATTTAAGAATACAACAGCCGCAGGAGATGCCAAGACATTCAAATTCTCTGCCGAATATATTGATAAATTAACCGAGAGACAGAAAAAGCTGCTGACCCCTGCTCTGCGTATGGCTGGCTTTATCAATCGTCTTCGATTGGACGAGTTCGAAATTCTGGCAGATTGGACAGTTAAGTACAAGCCTGTTCCCTTGGCCGATGGATTTGATGCGAAAGAAGAGGAAATTAAAATCTCGCTTAAAAAGCTGTTAGAGGAAAATATTTAAGATATTATATTGCAATGGTTGTCTTGGCCGGTTTTAATAACTCCTTGATTAACCTGTAATCTCGTGGTAGAATAATTTGTTGTTTTGCTCCCTTAGCTCAGTGTGATATCGCCTTTGGCTCGTGTCCACTTCGCTTTGGCAGCTTAGGCTCCCTTAGCTCAGTGGATAGAGCACCGGTCTTCGGAACCGGGTGTCGGGCGTTCGAATCGCTCAGGGAGCGCCAAAATGAGGACCAAGATAGCCTATGGAGACTTAGGGCCGTTTAAGGTTCATATTCGTATGGTACCTCGACATAGGGCATTTCGATTACGGCGGCTTGTTCGGTTTCGACCCGGATGAGAAAGGAGCTTGAACGAGGATTGGATCGCGTCAAATCACTGATCGTGACGATTTCCTGCCCATCCAAAAAGAATCGCAAGTCTTTTCCATCATAGAAATCTCCCACATCATGAAACCCACGATCCACCGCATCAGCATAAACATCACTCATTTTCATATCAGGGGTCAGCTCGGGTCGCACAACCCATTGGAGCCTGTCGCCCCCTGTGAAGGTTATCGTCCAGATATTCTCGGCGTCAACCTGGTCCCTTGGACGGGATTCCGCGGAGAAATGCTCGTTTAACAATTCGCCACCAGTTATTTCAAGCAGTGCCTGTGGCTGGCCCGCGAACATTGCTATTCTAGAAAGTAACTCTCGGGCCATTCCCTCGGGTTGGCCATTGGCGTAGTAAACCTCGTCTATAAGATTTCGCAGTTGAATATTGCTGTAGCTGTGAAAGGCTAGCATTATCGGCTCGTACCCTACCTTTTCTGCTAAGGCGTGTAGATATTTGTCAAATGCCGAGTAGGTGCGTTGAGCTGCTTCGGCAAATCCTTCGATAACTCCCCGCTCGATATTACTCTCTACCCTCTCCAAGAGACTCTCGCGGAACATATCCCCAGTCACCATTCCATCTCTGCTCCTTGTGAAACTGTGCTCGCTTGCATGGAATTCAAGATCCAACATGTTCATCACAATCGGTATTTTAAAGTTTGCAAGCGATTCCGCCTCGGCATTCCATCTTTCTCTTTGAGGCATAGAGGGGCTTAGAGTAAAATCTGGGCTGTAGTCGAATTGATGGCTTATTTCATGAGGCATAGTAAAGGATACCCCGCCATGTATTTGAGATGTTTGTAAGACTCGTTGGGCATGACAAGGACGAAATACAATTTCGGCCCTGTTACTGAGGGAAACCGCCACCCAATCTTTATCCATGTCAACAGAGCTGTGAGGACCCAAAATATCTATAAATATTTTCTGGCCTTGGTTGGGAATAGTTCCGGTTATCCATGCAAGACCCTCGTAGAATTGATCGTTTTGCTCGACCCAGTTACGCCAACTCTCTTCCGTAATAACAACAGTATTTTCTCTGTACTCGGCAAAGTTTTCATCAACATATTTCTCCCACTTCTCCATGAATTTCGCTATGTCTTCCTCGGAATTTACATCCGCGTTGAACGAGAAATTGTGCGTCGCCGCGAACTGCTGGAATGTCGGTGGCGGGGTAAGATCAGGGGGCTGGCCAATGAATTCAAGCCACTGAGGACTGAAAACTATATTCCGACCGACTAGCAAAGGGTCCAGTTCTGCTAGGGGCGTCCCAATTCTTTGATCAAGTGCCTCAGATTGGAATATATGGTTACTACGCCCGTCTGGTTCGCGCAAGTGCTCCATCTCGTCCCGAAGTCTTTGAACATTTGCAATTAGTTGCTCCACTGTAACATCTAGAGACAAATCTAACCCCGCGTACTCGGCAAATTGCCTCCAGTATTCTGGTCGTGTAGCCTCCTGGATTTCCTCGATCTCCTTGACTTGTTCAACTGGGGATAGAGTGACCTCTTCGGTTGGTCGACCTCCTTGTTCTTGCTTTTTCTCCTCGATTTCTATCCTGTATTCGGTTTGGGGTTCTGGGTACTCTTGCTCGGAACACCCTGATAGCTTTGACAGAGCCCAAGCCAGCAAACCTATTAGAGCCGCTTTGTTGCTTTTTCCTTTATTTTTCTTTTTCATGTGATATAATATACCATAATTTATTTAAGGAGGCAATAATGGAAACGACAATGATTGATGTTCTGCGAAAAGATATGTACCGCCTTGTTGATGCGATTTGCGACGGGCAGATCGAAGACAGTGCCGCAATGTTTAGAAATCGCGATACACTGGAAGATCTGGCCAAGATGGCGATAAAAACCCGCATGCTTGGGGCAGGTGTTGACTACTCTATCGAAAAGAAAAATTACAAGGACTCCAAAAAAGGGGCTCAAGAATCTGTCGCCCCTAAAAATGACTTGCCCTCCCAAGACTGATTAACATCCGTGGATGTTGCATGTTTGGTTGGTGATTGTTGTTGCCACAGTTGCATATGGTGTGTACGGGCGGTTTTGAGATTTGGCGACCGCCTGGTATGTCAGATTTCCGTTATGGGTATTTACACCTTTGGCAAGAGCTGGATTCTGTTTGCAGGCCTCTTCCACACCAAGGTTTGCCAGTCGGACAGCGAATGGGAGCGTTACAGAAGTCAAGGCAAATGTTGATGTTCGTGGGACCGCCCCCGGCATGTTTGCCACAGAGTAATGAACAACCCCGTGCTTTTCGAATGTTGGATTGTCATGATATGTTATTCGGTCAATTGTTTCAACACAGCCACCTTGATCAATTGCAACATCAACAATAACCGAACCTTTTTGCATTGTCTTTACCATTGCCTCGGTTACCAGTTTAGGAGCCGCGGCTCCTGCTATGAGAACGCCCCCAACAAGGAGGTCTGCTTTCTTAACGCACTCGGCAATGTCAACGGCATTAGATATAAGTGTTTTAACGCGACCTTGGAAAATATCGTCGATATAAGCCAGCCTCTCACGCGAGATGTCTAGGATTGTGACGGACGCCCCCATTCCAACCGCCATTCTTGCGGCACTTAAACCTACGACACCACCACCGATAATAACGACTTCGGCGGGTGCAACGCCTGGAACACCGCCAAGCAAGACTCCCCTGCCACCTTGTAATTTTTCCAGGTGATGAGCACCAACTTGAATACTCATACGACCTGCTACCTCACTCATAGGAGCAAGTAGTGGCAAGAATCCGTTTTCCAATTCGACAGTTTCATATGCGATACCTGTAACTTTTTTATCCAGTAATGCTTGGGTAAGCTCGACCTCTGGTGCAAGGTGTAAGTAAGTGTACAATATCAATCCAGGACGGAAAAAGCCAAACTCCTCTGGCAGGGGCTCTTTTACCTTGATTACCATTTCCGCACCCCAGGCCTCTTTCGCCGTCTTGACAATGGTTGCCCCAGCGGCTGTATATTCGGCATCGGTAAATCCACTGCCGATACCGGCCCCCTGTTCCACCAAGACTTTGTGCTTGTGATTTATAAGCTCCCGCACACCCGCAGGGGTCATACCCACTCGGTTTTCGTTCTTTTTTATTTCTTTTGGAACTCCTATTGTCATTACTACCTCCTTAATTATCTATCATACAGAAATTTCCAATTTTTGCAAGTTATTTTAGTTACCTTTCAAATCCAAGCAAATCCTCAAGGCTTGAATCTTTGGCTCTGGCAAGTTCATCTTTCACCGCTGAAAGCTCTTGCCATAATTGGTTACATTCGGACTCGACTTCAGAAGCTCGTGGGTCTTCCTGATTTTGCAATGTCCGCAATTCTCATCGTTTTTCGTAATAGTTGTTCTCCAGCTGTCTTCCTTTTCTCTGCAAGTCACGGGCCGCCCCACTATCCAGAAAAAATATGCCGGCTTCTCTTCCCAGCCTTCCTTGAAATTTACGATGTGCTTTTTGCTGGTTTTGGCGGATTCTCTCCCTCTGCACATTGAATTCCTTTCCAGTTTCTTCAAGACTCTTCCCTTCAAAATGCCGAAGCTCCATAACTCTTTTTTCCCGCTCGGTTAAAGTTTCAAGATATCTGGGAACAGCTTCTTGGGCGAAAAGACGGGCATATACATCGTCCTCGAACCCTGATTCGTTGATATCAACGATATGCTCAGTAAGCCCTTCTATTGTTTCTTCCTCTGATTCTAGCAGATCTTCGGCAAGTGCGGGGATGAAGTTCCCTTCCTCGTCCCGCTTTTGCAGTACCCAATCATCAGGGGGCAGAATCGTTTGGTATGCCTCGAACATTTCATTGCCCGACAACCTTTGTGCCTTTTTCATGACATATCTGACGGTGGATGGACTGACCTCCATTAGCCTTGCCGTTTCAGTCAATCCATATCCCGCCAATTGAGCACGGAAGATTTCGGTGTGCAAGGGGCTGAAGACTGAGGTGGTTTCAAATGTGGCGAGTCGCTTGTCCAGCTGTTCCAGCATTTTACGAGTATCGGCCTGTTCATCAATTATCTTGAAGCTGCTCATTGATATCGGTCTTGTCGTTGAGGATTGTCCTGTGGATTTGGCTCCTTGCTGTGTTTCGTCCTTGATGCGAACATAGTTTATGTATGTTTCTTTTGCATTGGCGATGCTGTTTGCAAAATCAAAGATTTGCGGCACCTCGCCCCCTACTGACAGTACTCTACCAAGTTGCTGCTCTAATAATCCAGGTGAGATAATTTGACGCAGCATTATTGAACCTGTGACGCCCTTTGGATGTATACCACCATTCAACATGTCAACGGTTAGCAACAGCTTCATCGCATCGCTGGTCGAATTTTCGAAATCCCTGATCGCGGCATAATTTTCTTCTCTTGGTATTTTTGAATTTATTGTATATATTTCCGTCTGGTCGTTTACACCCGCAAACCACTGACCTATTATTTGGGCGACCGCTTGTTGGTGTTTAATATTCCTGCAGAAGACTATCATTTTACCATCTTTAATCTTTATGTGCCTTGATAGGATTTTGTCGATGCCACTGGAATTTTGAATTTCCGCAATCGCCTGTCGTAATATTTCCTGGGCCTGGTTCCTGTCCTCGGACCTAGTAATGTCATCAATTGTATGCAAGCGTTCCTCGACTTCGTCCTCAAACGAGTGTGACCCGATGATGACCTCGGGTGTAGGCAAGATTCCCTGGCGGAACGCATCTGGCAACATCAAACGAGATGCTATGTTCCCATGAAACTGTTCCTCGGTCATGTTCCGCTCGTTATCCATATACCTGATATCAGTTGCGGTAAATCCCAGCCGTTTTGATTCGGGATAGACTTCTTTAATTCGCTTTAGACCTTGCCCCCATATTGGTGCTCCGCTATGTTGATATTCATCGATTATGATCGAGCCTATGTTGACACCTAACTCTTTCTTGATTTCTTCTGCGGAGAGATCTTTGATTCGTGCAAGATATTGATATGTAACAGGGATGATTTTTGCAGTTACATCGTATTCTTTTGCCAAGTCCTCTACCTCCCACAAAATGGGAAGGTTTGGAGAGATATACATATGCACTATATCTGGGTTGTCATCTATGTGTTG
>Ga0131853_10007239_pt1 | contig 20057 bp, 14 predicted proteins | sample TergutLab28metaG_FD_92764 | JGI IMG/M metagenome (GOLD analysis project Ga0131853, IMG submission 92764) | Labiotermes labralis P1 segment gut microbial communities from Petit-Saut dam, French Guiana - Lab288 P1 (version 2) (version 2) | ecosystem: Host-associated > Arthropoda: Insects >... | reverse complement strand
GTGTGTGTGTGTGTGAGTGACGCAAATGCGCACATTTTCCCGCACTAAACAGCAGTTACAGTGAAGGCAGCACAGAGCTACAACGTGCTGCAGTCCGTTACTGCCATGCTTTAAACTTCTTAAAATTATAACCGGATGCATAAATCTTAGTTCTAATGCAGGCAAAGGGGAAGGGAAAAGACACAAAATGAAACAGGTGAGGGTGTTGCTGGCAGTGGCTTACTGAGCTGTTGGTTACCGCACAAAGAGTGAACAGTTCCCACAAAAGGCCGCAATCCATACTTTGGTACTGTGTGATTGCCTCCGTTAAGTTCAAGGGCAAAGTGTAAGTACTCTAAATACGTAGGTAATGAATACACACGTGCAAAGCGGCATATGTGCGTGAATGTAACCAACAGTTTCCACTGTCACAGACACCCCACCTTCAACTGAACCTAATTTTCACTGCGTTGTCAGGTACATTCAGCTCTACCCATTATCGGAATGTCTCAAACCAAAACAAGCCGTACTGCACAGTAAAATGTCAGAAGGTGAGCCCAATGAAAGTCTTAAAATTGCAAACAAAATCGATACCTTCGTGAGTGCAGCTGCAAGCACAGAAATTCATCAACATCCGTCAGACGCACGTACTGCGTGTGACAGCCCGGACACTGCACCACCTGTCTGCACTAAATCAGCTAGACAAGACTTCAAGGTTTTCATTGGACTCACCTACTGAGGTCTACAGCATGTACAGTACCCTGCTGCATTATGGACACTCAATAAAAGAGGGCCTTCCCTGCGCCGCTTTTCTTGAAACTCTCAAATGCTCAATAGCATGTGCAAACTTCTAGCACCGACTTTCATCCAAACCCAATAATAAGTGAGTACAGCAGGCACACCCCTCAGTAATATATCAGTTGCACGAAGCTCACAGCTGTGACCCTCTGTACAAATCTACAGAACAATGTACAGAATACACGCAATGTGTCCGCTTCGGCCTCAACTAGAAGAATCGCTTGCAATACACGAATTTTCACGCAACCCACTGCTCACTCAGCAGCAATGTATGAAAATCTCTCTCCGGAACTTCACCCAAATTGGTACAGAACAGTGAAAATTACAGATGAACTTTCATGTAGGTCAGCATATTATGATTACCAACAGCCTTATTGCTATAACGTAGTGATAATGATGATGATGATGATGGAGATGATAACAATACTAATATGGATAGAACACTTCGATTAAAACTAATGTTTATTACATACAGGGTGTTTCACGACTTGTGGACATTATTGCAGGAGGTGATTTCCTAGGTATTTGTGACCAAAAAAGTTCATACAAACATGTGTCCGATTTTGGACGGTTACGGAGTTACGGGCATTTTTAAATTCCCGTACACGCCCTCGTGTGAACCGCGTCTTACGGAACCAGCTAGCGGGTGATGTACTCAACTTGGTGACTTATTGTTTGCGTTGCAAGCATTATTTTTGTCACCTGACTCGCCCACCCAGCTACAGAGTCCAGTTTCCGTATCTCGACACTTGGAAGGTATTTAAAGATTGCGGGGAAGTTGAGGCGGGTGGGTATTCGCCTGGCCAGTTTATGCTATTTGACTCAGCTGCTACGGCGAGTTCGTAAAGGCGTGGGCGGTAGAAGCAACAGTGTAGAGTGCCTGTTAGTGCTGTACGTATTCTCATCTCGGTGCGTCTGTTACGTTCACGATGCCATTTACATTTCCAGTTCCAGAGTATGCAGATATGATTTATGTTTACGGTTTTTGTGACGGTAATTCAGTTCATGCCGTAGCTGAATATCAGCAACGTTTTCCGAACCGTAGAATACCAACCCGACGAGTGTTTACTCGAGTTTACCAGACATTGTGAGATACCGGTACGCTTCCCGGCGTTCGCATTGCAGCCGAGCGTGATGTTAATGAAGGCGTCGATGATGAAGAAGAAGGCATTGTTCAGATGGTACAGTCCATGTGCAAGTACCTGTATACAGGAACTTTCGCTTACAAATTGTTTCGGTCGAAATAGGCTGCCTCCAGACAGTTCACATTGTCAACGTATAATAAGAGGAATTGCATTTGGATATTATGAATTACACCTGGCAATTGCCCATTTCGTCCGAAAGATCTTGTAAGCAAAAGATTCTTTTATATACATATACATATATAGATAAGAAACATTCTTAGTTGTTACAGACTGTCAATAATCGGACCGTCACTCAGCTGACACATAGTGGACAGACAGTGTAGTCGTTTCTGTTAAAAACCGTAGCTACGTATAAACGTACACCGTCAAGCACAACACACTTTATCAGTTCCGTCAACACAAGCTACATGTTGCGGTAATACTGACCATCCACAGGCATCAAATACGTGACATTTAAAATTCAAAATAAAATGCATATAAAATGTATACAGAATCTTCGAGAGCTCACAAACTGTACAATATGCAGGTGATCATACATTGATGTAACGTACTGCAGGCAGCACAGCAAATCCTTTATTATTTTGAGACACGCACGTGTACGACTGCCCGCAACCAAGTGCCCGAGTCGCATTGTGGTTTGGGTTGTAACAATACTTTAACAACTTTTACATCAGCAAGGAGATAAAACCACAAATGCAATATATAATTACCGACATTACCAGTGCTACACAAAATTGGCATGACTTGTACCGTGTGTGACATCTCACAGATTTTATATATATATACATAAAGCAGTGCTCAGTCACCACCAACGCAACTATTCATTGGTGTTTCTAGCAGACAAAGGCAAAGGGGTACATGTTTCGACCACAACGTGGTTATCTTCAGGCCATTACGTTGTATACAAATAACACAAATTCATTTTATGCGGTTTATTTTAAATATAAACTTGAAATTGTAATTTGAAATACTGTTAAGTAATGTAGCGGTCTGAAGAAGACCACGTAACGCTTAGACGAACGCTAATAAACAGCTGTGATGATGAACACTTTTTCCCACAGTAATAATACCAACGCCTGCTGCAAATTACACACTTGGTTCCTTTTATCGTTGCCCCGAGTAAGGCGGATTTACAGCACAGAAAGCACCCATCCGTCGGAATATCCCTTGACAACTTCTGTGCTCAGGGACACGATAAAAGGGACACTATGAAATATGAAACTCAAGGGTATCCGAGCTCCACGAATCACGTTGAAAACAGTACGTCCATTCTTACAGTTCTTGGTAAGGTACGCTAGAAAACGCCTACAGCTCTGACGTATTGCACTGTGAAGGATCTGGCTTTGGGTTGTATTTCGTTACACAAACAGCAATGTATTGATGTTCGTTTTTAATTGGGGTCGATGTAACTGTCACGAACATGGGAACAAACCTTCAATCTAAGACATCTATTTTGTTCAAAAACATATGAAAAACCGTTCATAAAATATATGAAATAACTCCAAAAAGAAAAAAATTGGCATGAAAAGTTCATGTTTAATGAGATACAAATAATGTGGAAACACAACATACATTGCACGATTCAACTAGAGTGTCCCTGCATGAAGCACGACAGCAATTAAGCTCGCTGAATGCAAGAAACATCGTGACTGAGCTGTGAGTGAGCTACGCAATAGCAAGAGAGTGGGGGAAGCTGACAACCTGGTCACGTGGTGTCATTCTGGTCCGTCGCCACCAATGACCAAATGTCAAAACGGGGGCGACGAGATGTCGATATCCCAACTTTGAAGCCCTGCACCATCCACTGAGGGATGGGGAAGAATGAAGAAGAAAAATGCAGGAAGAGAAGAGACTACAAGAATTCGCAGGCCTACCCTTCAGTCAACATTGTTGCCAACTAAGCAATACAACAAACGCTTAACTGGCCGAGTGTAACGAAACATAAAGGTAAAGGTCTCCCTCCCACTAACATGTCATGCAGACACAGAGTAGGTAGGTGTACAGCTCTACTCATTTCTAACCTCGGCGCTAGAGCGGGGTGGGTGACAAAGCCATACACCGACCGTTTTACCACCCATTGCAGAGAAGGGCCGGTCTAGACAGCTGTACAAAAGAGAAAATCTCTTGCTCTCACCGGGATTTGAACCCTGGAACGTCCAAAACGTAGCGAGTTGCTACACTGACTAAGCTATCCCCCCTCCAGCCGCGAAATATGTAACATCTGGTTTTGTGTTGGCGATGGAACATCGGGCATTACAGGAACAAAACGGTCCATACAAACTGCAACGAACTGATAAGAACTACAGCAACATTAATGAAAAGGGTGCACATTAAAGCTGCCATATTTTAATACATCAGGTTCTCTCTATAGCAGTCTTTCTCGGCCCTTCTGGTACATCAGACCCCTTACAAAGATTCCCTAAGTCTACGGATTCCGTCCCCAGACTGTTTCAATTCAGGAACCCCTGAGGCACAACTCGCGGTAACACTACATTTCGAATAACTGAAAACAATAAATCTGGCCCGTAGCCAGACCACGAAAACAGTGGTTACAGCGGCTTCCAGTAATGGTGCACATACAAACATACGTGTGTATACTTACATAATGCTCTGTCACACATACACCGTGAGTGTGTGTGTACATATTATATGTAAATATGCTTAGAAATCGCCTCGGTCAGGACCACAAAATCAACACCTGAATTACGTACTAGCCGTATAACACTGCACAACACATCTTGCACGTACGGACATGCAGCTATGAAAGTGTGTTACCGAACACGGCGGTTCAACAGGCGCAACACGTGGATGCGGTAGGGTGTCGCAGGTTGTAGCGGGCTAAACCGCACGTTTGTTTTTGATATTTTGCAAATTCCTAGTGGGTGCGTTCAGATGTGTAGTGGGGGCACTGCATCCACTTCCACCCCCTAACCCCGGCTATGGGCCTGCAATAAACATCGACTACAAACAACCTTAAGTAACTGTGAATATTTATCAAAAAAAACGTTTCTTAGCAGTCATACAAAAAACAAACTAACTCAAAATCAGGAAATACTACAGCCTTTCCACGCACTTCGATGACTTATTAGGTGCAAACGGTTGATAACCACTGTGTTAAGTTAATTGTGACTGATGCTACGATTTTTGTAAAATATTATCAATATGCAGTGCAGTATTGATAACAGGAAGATAAATGTAACATCGCAAACCCGTCGACATTTTAAGAACCTGCGGTCTACAGGACCTGTTTATCAACAGCGACAATAAGCATATGAGTTTGTTTACTTAATGTGAGACAGCATAAACAGTACTGGTCGTTACGATGGTGCAGTTCGACAAAGGTCAACACAGTCGGCTGCTGAGTGAGAACAGCTGCGCTGTCTGCAAACAGACGAGACTATTCGAACTACCGACCAGGTGTTTAAAATACCCCGTAGCACAGTGCGCACATCTGAACGTTTGTCTACATCAGCGGTTCCCAACCTCATTTCATTTGCGTACCCCTTGGCAGCCTATTTCCATAAACTGTATTAGCAAAACATTAGTAATTAATATAGTTGCTGTTATTTCAAATTAATTTCACAAATTTTGACTTGTATATTGTCTTACACTGTTGAGGTATGTGCATTTTCCCGCCGTTGTTCAATTTCTTTCGCGTACCCCTAAATGTCCTGGTTCGTACCTCTGGGCATACGCTTACTCCAGGTTGGGAATCACTTCTCTACACCAAACAGCCTGACGATGGGCGACGCTTCAACGCCAAGGATTTTCTATAACAATACAGTAAAGTGTCCAAGTTCGTGAACCTCGATTTTCGGTATTTCAACCTTTCATGATCAATCATTTTAGTGCCATTATTTCGTCCTTTCGTGGCCGGTTCCGAAGAATCGCGATAAGACCACGTAGCTGGCTAGTCCGCTGGTTATTGGGCAGATCACTCTCAGCTCAGTCAAGTTCTGTCTTGCGGTGAGTTAGGCTGATTGCTTTCGCGCTCCAAAACTCCGGTGATGCAGTGCTATTGTGAGCCGCTGCAGTACACTATCGTGCTCTGCGTGCCTTCTAATGTTACTTTATATTGTTATTACTGGTATTGCATAACTGCTGGGACCAAACGGGCACGTGACATCCAAAATGGGCAGCGATGCTCGTTATTCCAGTGTTCACGACTCTTTTTATGCAGTTGAAGGAGTCGAACAGAACAGGCAGCTGACTGCCATACCGGCGGCACTACAGCGCACTCAGCTGCTGCAGCCCCACGACTCGTCCTGTTCAAATGACCCGTGACCACTCTTCGCAAATGACGAAGTTCAGCTTGCAGCTGCGCCGCTGCTCCTTCTGCCTCACGCCCCATCCTCTCTCCCTACCCTCATTATGCCAAGGTACCGTGACAACGCCATTCCTTTTGAATATTGTCAGCCCGGAAGTGTATTTACTGCGGTGCCTACGGAAAACAGGCAAGATATCTGCTGCTGCGACTGTAGCGAAGGGACGAGTACGAAGGTTCTGAAGCCGTGTCATATCAACTGAGGGCGTTGATCCTTGCTGCACTACTCGACAGCTGTCGATGATCGAATATTTGCAAACAGTAACTGGTCCACTAACAGTTTCGCTCACATTCGGTTCTCCCGCCGACTCTTAACTGAAAACCTAATGGGCAAATCAAGATAATGGTTGAACGTGTCGCTCTTCTGGGATGTTATGCGGTGCAGGTTGTTAGTTACTTACTGACGTTTCGGCACAACCTGTAGAATGGCCTATAAAGTCTATGAGAAATCGCGCGTTTCTATTCTCACGCTTCCCAGTCAAAGAACAGGCCCTAGAACTTAGCTCAAGCTGCATCTGGGAAGCGCCGGGTTAGACGGTTGTCTGCACGCTGGCCCTTACGAAAGATATTTTCGTGATTTTACTCAGGGCCTCTAGAAAAAACTTGGCATACCTCAAATTAGGCAACGTTCAATTCCTTTCGCATCCTTTCCAATTTATCATCATTTTCAATTCCTTTCGCATCCTTCCCAATTTATCATCATTTAAACTTCCTATCATTCCAAGCAAAATTGTGCGAGCGGCTGAAGGCATAGTTCAGAACACCAACACACTACGTACTAACCACTGTATATACACCACCAGGTTAACACTAAAATCTCTGGATTTTTTCACAGTGTATTGCTGAGTTCCGCAAGATTCTTACAACAAACAGCATTAAGTGATTGGTTTTTATAATCGAGACGGAGTGTTTACTGAGCGGTACGAGCTCAGTTTGTATACTCGTATATACGTCAGATTAATTTCAGTCTTCAACAGCCTTGCTTGCTATGGTTCAGGCGGACAGTCGCCAGCCTCTCACAGCGAAGGTCAGAGTTCGATCCCATGCGAATCGAAGTCAGTTTCGTGGTTGTCAAAGTGACAGTGGAACAGGATTTTCTCTTAGAACTTCTGTTTTCTCCTGTCAGTATCATAGCACGAACGCTCCACATTCATCTTCATTTACATGTTGCTCTTACCAGAAGGACAAAGGACAGAAGCCTGGGAGCCTTCCAAAAAGCAATGCTGTTTTGGAAATCGGGGAACACCGGATAGAAAAGTGCCTTCAATATGCAGGAATAAGAGCAGTGAAATATTCAAAATAAGACATGTTTTTAAACTGCACCCACCGCACCCATTGCAAAGTGTGTCAGAAATCAGAAATATCACGGCGAGTCGTAACTCGAAATGCTTGTTGTAAACCTTGCAGCGATGACGTCATAGCAATCAATAAGCCGAGAGCTTCGATGACGCGGCGCGGAGCGGAGCGGCTACTTCACCAAGCAGAAACGCATTTTCAGTGTTCAACATCGATGTAGTTTGCCAGGAACCGAAAAAGAAAAAGTTATCTTTGTTAACAAGCATAATCATGAACATGAAGGTCACTGTTTATAGCCAGTACAGCCACAGACAAATAATACAAACATTCTGCTGACATTCTGGTTTTCGGACGTTCGTGTAAATACAGCGCAGCCTGCGACGGTTCGCACGTGCGGTCAGTCTCGCTTTACGACACGCAACATCGCACAGCAGTGCCAGCTGTTCTCTGAGTTTAGTACGGACTGAGTAAACACACGTTCAGGCTGAGAACTATCACAGCTCTGCATTTCTGATATTTCACGTACATGTTTCGGTTGTAAGCAACCATTTTCATACACATACACACACACACATACATACGTACTTACATACACACATACATTCATGCGTACATACATACATACACACACATACATTCATGTGTACATACATACACACACACATACATACATACTTACATGCATGCATACATACATGCTGCATGCACACATTTTCACCCGAAACCTTCACATGGAATATTCATGACAGGACAAATATTCAATTGAACAAGGCACTATTTCCGTCACTCTTTAAACTGCTATCGTCTTGCACCAACACACTCGGAATTACGAGTACATCAGCAGTACACAGTACATTGCGAAGTGTGCACCTGCACTAAACGAACATCATGAACTTTAACCTTTTACAGCAAAGTCGTTATTTTGTGTGTTGGTGCGGATCTGAGAACAAACAGCGATTATTTCCCCATACAAAATTAGCTGACTGGTTTTTATAACAGAGACGTTGTGTGTTTACTGCGCGGTACAAGGTTTATCTTTAAATATTGTTTAAGTTAATCTCAGTAGTTAATAAGGCCACTGCGAGCCGCGCCATGCCCACGGGCGGCCACACGTGCAGGAATGGTGACAGTTCATGCAAACGAATCATTCAATCAAGTTTTAACAAATCTGATCCCGCGTTTTCGTTCCTTATTAATCAATAGCCGCTGCACCACAACGCACGCCCATCATCTTAAACACAGTTCCTGATCTCACAATTCCTTACCAGTTTCGCAGCTCATTAAAATGGTAACTCTAACTTTTCTGTCAATTTGAAATGAAATCTAATTTTGCGGAGAGCCAGTGCGTCCTTGTGGCTGGGGTTGTGACCTTTCTTGAGGCATTCTGACACATCATTATAATTAGTAGCAGTAGTAGTGGCGGTGGTGGTGGTGATAGTAGTAGTAGCATGACCACTAGGCAATACAGTGAGCTCCTTAATAAACAACGGAATCAGCCTCCCCAGGCAACCCGCCCGCACACCATTACCGATCACTGGCCAGTCAACTGAACTTCACTGCATTATGTCTTATTTTGTCTTTTTCCTGTTTGTCTCCTTTTGTATGTACGTTATGTCTTAATTCGCCATTACTATTCCTTTCAAAGCAGAGGCCCAAACGTCTGTTCCGCCACCTCACATGTTTAGTGTTAAGAATCATTCATCAAGCGAAACTAAATACTGCACGCAGCTTACAGTTCCAGCCACAGCATTCGTCACACACACACACACACACACACACACTGTATTGCAAAGTGAACTGAAACTGTACTGCGGTTCTGCACGTAGGTGAAGTACAGAATGTTTCTACCCAAGGCATTAAGGGACACAGCGGAAAAGAGGTAAAGCTCCACTCATTCTTAACTTCGGCACTAGATGGTAACTGGTCCAATTCAAGCTCCGACCGCTTTACCGTCGGGGAAAGAAGCCCGGTAGCCTTTCAGTACGCGACTGGGCGGGCCCAGAGCTCGTCTGGACACTGTGAAGAGACAAACAATATCGGAACTACATTTCTTGGACAGCCCTGTCACTGTACCGACTGAGCTACCCGGCTGCATGGTACAGCTGATTACACAAACATCACCTTTTTACAACTGTAATTTAACCATTCCGTTCAAGCAGATGGCATTTCTGGTCCATTAACTGCATTTCCAGTACGGAAGTGGTACATCAGTGACACCACGCCGAATGTAATCAAAACATGTGTTGTGTCTGCGGAATGAACGCTCCGGGATTCAATTCCCGGCAGGTGGCAAGAGATTCTCTCTTCTCCATAAGAACCACACCACTCAGGCCCCTACCAAAGGGTTCTGGGAATTCTTTCCCGGCGGATAAAGCGGCCGGGGGTGAATTTGACCATTTAACTCCACCTTGAGTAACGGTTACGAATGAATGGAACTTTACAACCGGTCACCTCAGGGGCCTTCGTGATGCGTGAGAGAACAACTTACTTTACCCTTTTACATCTTTTGTTTGGCTCTTCAGCATTCACCAACTAGTCTCTCTAACGGAAGCAAACTGCGTAATCTATGACGTAAGATATATATATATATATATATATATATACATACATACATACATACATACATACATAATATAGATTAATTTTTCCCTGAAGGTGTTTGAAGTGCTATGGCTCAGGCTGTTAATCGCCAGCCTCTTACCGCGGGGATCAGGGTTCGATTCCAAGTCCATGTGAGATCTGTGGTGGTTAAAGTGGCACTGGGACGGGTATTTGTTCAGGTGTTTCGGTTTTCCCCTGCCAATATCATTCCACCAATGTTCCATACTTCATCACCAAACTGTTTTCACCAAAAGGACAAACGGGCTAAGCTGGGAAACCTTCAAAAAGCAATGCTGTTTCGGAAATCTCGGAAGAGGGACTGTAGAACACACTGCTTTTAGTCCTCACAAAACCGTTTATTGTTCGCAATTTTTCTTCCACTCCTACAAGCAGAAATAGCGACATGTGAACTACCTTGTGTCTCCCTGACTGCTGGCACACTATCAGCGTCACCTTACCGGCATCAGGAAGCACGCTGTACAGAGTGACAGACGGACTGACTGCACAGTTCCGGTGCGAAACACAAAACGTTCCTTCGCAATTTTTGTTACAGATCTTGCGGCTTGAGCTGTCACACTTAGAACGAAGCGCCTTCACGGCTTTACAATACATCTAGATAATATAAATAAAAATCATTGCCTAAGGCCTGAAATTCAGTACAGAATAATTACAGCCTGCATGAAACGCGTGTGAACTGTGCGTATGGAGACATATACTAAAAGAAAGCTTGAGGCTGTACTTAACAATATGCAGTCGGTATTCAGAAATGAGGCAATTCGTAAAACTAATCACGTCTTCCTACTACAACACTGAGCCTTACATACTGAACACTCCGCCATGCTCCAGGACTGGCAGTAGGCTCTCAGGACCCTATCGGGACCCGAAGCGCTTCCTCTTGGCATCCCAACCAAGGTCTTCGAATTTTGCTTCCAGTTCCACCAGTGGTTTTCAAAGCGAAGTCCGCGAGGACTGCCCAGTGGTTCCACGAAATAATTTTTGTCTACTAATTAGAAGTTTTGGGGCCAAAAATTGTAATAAAAATGTTAAACATTTTACAAAACCTGTATATCTGGAACAGCGATGTAACACGACGTTCCACCGTCAGTTGTGACTGAGGGCTCCTCAGGCTGTAATAATTTTGGAAGGGTTCCGCGTAATTAGTGCGACACTGCACGCGGACAGGCAGTGATGTAATGTAGCGCCGTTCCGAAAGTCGCCAGGCCAGTCGCTGTGTTCCACAGTCAGGGTGCACGTGGCGGTAGTGTGTGGGAAGTTTGTTTTGATTGGGGGAGGGGAAGGGATCCTTCAAGGTGACTGAATCTAAAACATGTGTTCAGTGAGTCACATCGTGAGTTCTTCCTGAAAAACTAACCGTTTCTCAGCTAGTCAAGAAATTCCCCACATTTCATGGTGCCCAAAGATTCATTACCGCCTTCACAACAGCCCACCGCTTGTCCGTATCCGCAGCCCCATTAATTCAGTCCGCTCCTATTCTACTCCAAATAAGCCATTTTAATATCATCCTCCCAATTACGCCTAGGTTTTCCAAGTGGTCTCGTGTCAGGTTTCGCCACCGAAACTCTGTATGCATTTCTCGAGTTATAATCTGATGCACGGTTTACACCTTGCATAGTGCTAGTCTCTCCTCTACTCTCCTCTCCTCACACACACACACACACAAGCCACTTACACTTACGTCCCGCATAATAATACCACTCTGCTCACTAACCTCAGTCACCATTACGAACCTGATTTGGGCCCAAAGTATCTGGCAATCACTCTCTCACATTAAACGTCATACATCATGCCCTTGGATACAACCAGCAGCGGTAAACATAAAGTGTCAGGATGGATCTCCCCGGTGAACTGTGTAACAGTTCACCGGGGAGATCCATCCTGACACGACACACAGGACAACCACAGTATATTTACACACAGTGAATGCAGCCCTAAAGGAAGGATATTTTCACACCTCAAGTAACTACGCACAACGGACCCTATACTCGATGGATATTCACCCAGCTTGTTACCAATCCCAACACAAGGTGGACCCTTGCAACTAATCCAGTTGGAAATACAGGGAATAAAAACTAGCCAGCCCTGACCGCCAATTTGAAATATTTTGGGCAATATGAAAAACCCTGAGAGGCAGTACCACACAAGTCTCACCGCACCGAGTGAAAGTACAGTAGCCTAGTTCAGTAAACAACTGAATGGCGATAAAAACTGTCCTAAGTGTCAAATACCTACCCAAGTTTTAATTGTTTTAACTAGATGATGTGTGTATCACATATTATCCAGTACCAGATTTTACATTTGTTTACAACTGTACAAGATATTGGGATCCCAATTTTCTAACAGCACCTTCGACTTATTCTGCTGGAGGCCTGATGATGACCTGTTAACAGGTCGAACCATGTAGCCTATATGATCCAATAAATAATTGTTGTGCTGACGTATATTAGTGAATAGGTTATATAAAGATAAGTTCACCCTAGAACAGGCCATGAAGGCCCTGAGGGGGAGCAGAAGTATAGCTCTACTCTTTCTTTAAGTTCGGCGCTAGATTGGGTGGGTGGTCAACGCCACGACCCGGCCGATTTAGCCCCGGGAGTGACCCGGTTCATATTGTATAGGAAGCTGGGTGGACCCCAGGGCCGGTCAGGACGGTGTGCTGTACGTTATGTATTGTGTAAATACAGAGACCGACAGCCGTGGAAACGAAGACAGAGTTTTAAATTTTTTGTGTTTGTAAAAATGTTACGGAAGTAAATAAACTTCTTTATCTGACGTATTAAAATGTTTCAAACAGGAAGATTGTGGGTGTTTTGTAGCGAACGGCTGTGACGTGTCCGTTGTTGTGTCCAATATTCTGGAACATGGCCATCGATCTGCCAAACAGAACGGTAGTTAGGATGTTAATTTAAGAACCTTCGACAGGAGTTTTGTATTTTAAATTTGTTGGCGTGATGGGCAGAACCTCCATGTTGTAGGATAGCGTAATAACACCTGTTGACACACGTGTGTCTGTAAATATCGGCACAGTTCGGTGTGTGGTGCACGTATGTTTATGTACAACACAATACTGTGACACCCTGTAGACTGACGTAGCGCGCCTCTCTATAGCGGTGTCTGAAGGCGCACGGCGTTTTTGTGCGATTCAATTTAAGGGGAGTGTTTATGGCGTACCTCATTCGGCCATCACCTACAAGACGGTCCGAAACATTCTATTTGTATCGTGTGTTTATCTTTTAATTATTGAATATTGTTTATAATTTCTAAAGATAAAAATTTTCTTCCAGTGTCCTTTCGGTTGAAAAAACACAGCAGTTCCAGTTCCAGCTGCAGTTGCCGCACAGCACGACACGCACTGCGAACTGCACGTAACTGCCTTCATCTCCTTCAGCCCAACATTCACTTCTCTCAATGCCAGATACCAATTTTCACGCCAGTACAAAATCGCAGGTACCCGACAGCCAGAAGAAGGTTCTGAACGCGCCGTATCAATCATTTACCGTCGACTACGTAATGCTGCTTGAGTGTTTGGCTGACATTAAGACTCAATATTCTTGGATGATATTCGGCGTCGGAAGTTAAATATTTGCTGACGTTCTTTCGAAACGTCGGTACCTGTTTAACAGGCGACATCGCCGACTCCTCAGAACACTCAATGTTCAGCAACACGTCACATGTTCCGTGGCTTAGGCGATTGAGAGCCAGCCTCTTACCGCGAAGTCCCGGGTTCCATTCTGGTCAATACAAGCCCAAGTTGAGTTACACAAGTGGCATCAAGACAGGTGTCTCTCCGCGTACTTCAGTCCCCCCCGTCAGTATCAGTCTAACAATGCTGCAAACTCATTTTAGTCTACACATTCCTCTTACCAGAAAGACAAATGGCCCAAGTCTGGGAGCCTTCCGAGAGCAATGATCTTTCGGAAGCAGAAGAGACCTTCACCTTGCATTTAGAGGGTTAAAACAAATATCTACAGGAATAAATGGGAAATGGACCTGAGATACAGAGCACGTTGCGTGGCGAGAAATGGTACCGCAAGCAAAGACAAATGAACTTCGAATACAGGCCGATTTACACCTGACAAAGCGCAATATCGAAGATCGGACATCACTACGTACAGGATTTCAACTTTTTATCGCATATTTTAAAACCATTGTTTCGAGACTGCTTTCGACGTATCGGGATAAGACCGCGTGGCTGCGTATTCGGCTTGCCGCCCTCTCATGCTATTGCGCAGATCACTCTGAGCTCAGTCAATTCTTTCATTAAGCGAGATTGCTTGCTGCATGCAGTGAGACCCTCTTTCAAAAATTCCGTATACTTTTAACAATTCCTTTACATTTCTACTGCCGGTATTTGTTAAGTTCTGAAACCCACACAGCAGTTCTACACCGAAACTACGTGTCATCGGTCCCAATTATTCATAAGCGCTGAGACTCAGCTGCAGAGCTTTTCTGACGCCGGAAATTCGACTGTAATGCCTTACTGGATGTTGAAACTTCCTCTTTTCTGTCATTTTGCTCTAAAATGTTCAGTTTGGAATGAAACAAGAAAACAATTGTTTGATTTCTACACATTCACATAATGAAACTTGCCGAAATGAGAACAAAAAATAACTGACACAAAAAGCAACTTTAAAAAACTAAAACAGAAGCGAAGAACCGCAAATCGCACTATTCTGAGAAGCTTCGCTGAAGAAGCGTAATTTTCTAAAATTGCCTTTTAAGAACAGAAATTTATCGCCGTCATCTGCTACATGCGCATCAGCTGTGTTGCTAAATTTACACGTTAAAAATAACAATTGAATTCAATCTTTTTTTTCTTTCCATATTATTTTCGTTGTCTTTCTCTGTCTCTGTTTTTAGTCCTGGCTTGCTCGTCTTGCTTTTTTTGTCTGCTGTCTCCCGGTTGGTAGCCTCACGTAGAATTCAGTTACTCTATGTTTCTGCAGCTTGCCGCATTTGCGCCCCTGCACTTGCGATGCTCCTCAAGCAGCGCAAGTCGTTAAACAACAGACCGCCACATGAACTCTGAAGAAGTTAAGGCACATTGCTGACAAAGTAAATACGGTCTTTCTAATGCTCAGTTTAACGACGCGGACAAGCACTACAGCTGACGCAAGTGTCACTAAACCACAACACAGTCCAACTCTGATTATGATTACAGACAGCACTGCTTATTCTAAATTCTTCCTGTCGGCTCGTTTAACATATTAACCCAGCACACTAATCTGACCGACCGACAACACGCGCGACGAAATGGGGGGGGGGGGGGGGGGGGGTTGGGGGGCGGGAGAAGGAGGGGTGGGGGGAGGAGGGGGGGGGTGGGGAAAAGGGGGTTGTGCGTGACAAATGTTTGTTGTACAATAAAATAAGGACCGTGCAGTGACATACTGAGCTTGTCAATTTTGAAAACATTTCTTTTGCCCCAACAGCATGTTTCAGTCCTGTGTTTTCAAACTTCATGCAGACGTACGAACGTTCTTATTTGTCATCAGCCCGGCAACATTCACAGTCTGTGTCTGACGAAGAGAATAGAAATTCTGTCCCCCCCCCCCCCCCCCCCCCCCCACCCCCCACCCACACCCCCCCCCCCCCCCCCCCCCCCCCCCACACAACCAAAAACAAACAAAAAACACCGCTTTTTTCTCCCCGGGGGAGAAACACCGGGAACCACCGGAATAGGGATTTGGGGGGGCCCAGAGGTACATGGGGATTTTTGGAAAAAAAAAAAAATTTTTCCCCCCCCCCCCCCCCACACCGAAAGTGCAAGTTTGATTCCAAATTCAGATTATGTTTATGACATTCCATATAAAAGGATTGTTCTCATTTTATTGTGAATGTGATGACAAACTGATGAACATGAAAACAAATACTCACACAAGATTAAAACACTTTATTAATCAACAGATCCACAAATATATAATTCGTAGATACAATTAGAATTATTATAAAATATTTAAAAATATTTAAAATTGCTCCAACATGTTTTGGATCACAAGAGATCCACCATCAGGGAGCTTTATACTGTGCTTGGCTAAAATTACAGTAATGGTTCTATCGTGTCCATTGACATGGACGTAGTCAGTGTTATGGAGGCATATTTGCCGGTGGTGCGTGTGGGTGTAATATTTTTAAATATTTTACAATAATTCTAATTGTATCTACGAATTATATATTTGTGCATCTGTTGGATAATAAAGTGTTTTAATCGTCATTGATGCACGGTACAAACATGAAGACTTGCACAAGAATGTAACAACATTACTGAATTTTAGGCTAAAGTGACCAACATGAAGGTTTTCCAGTGGATATGATCATATGTCTAACCCTAAACAATGCTATAACCTTTAACAACGCAGTACAAAAAATGAAGACACTGACACAGCAGCATTAATTAATATTTCAGTGACAACACTTAATGTGGGAAGAACCATATGTTGCATATGTAAAAACTGACTAACAGTACCTCCTTTCACCTACCTGGGCATGACAAGACGCACCAAAAATGTCGAAACACAAAATGATTGCTTCAGATGTCACTGATAAAAGTTATGTGAAGAAATTTTTGCGACCGTCCTTTCATACCTGTACAAAGACCTGCCTAGCTCGCGCCAGTTTGCATGTTCTGTCTCGGGGAATATTCACATGTAGGCTGTATCAGACGGACTTCACAGTGTCAGCCCTAGCAACTGATAATAGGTCATTTATTTTATTTCCCACTTAATTCAATTTAACGCCAACTTCTAGCAGCCAGCAATTTGAAGTAACCACGTCGGGTGTTTTTAGTTACAAGACCATCACACGACATTTACCTCCCTTGGGTGCTACCGCTAATGCTGCAACTCTTTGTATCTCACTGACTTAACTTTCTCTTGTGATTTCCTGCTCCCACACTCAAAAAGATGATACAAATAAGACTTCTAGCAGTCATTTCCTTTCGGAACATACTAAAATAGAACAAAAGTCAAGTGTCTTGTTGTCTCATCCTGTCATAAAACTACAAAACGTTCCTTAAAAAAATGTAGAAAACCTTGAGTGTTATTTATGAACCTGCTGTTAGAAAGTCAAGTAGCCTTCCAAAGGACTAATTCCCCCCCCCAATTATAGTGACACCCTGGAGGACTTGTAAATCTATGGGAGAACCAGTATATAACCTTACGTCAAGAGAGTTGAACCTACCCCAGTGGTTCCACTTTTGAGTAGTGTGCACACAAACATGTTAGAAGTGAAAGGCACAGCTGTGACACAAATGCCAAATAATGAGCTACTGATCAAGGGCAGTCTAGAAATTGCTTTGCTGGTATTTTTAAGTGCAGCATTAAGTACACAGAGGAAACAGGTACAGGCATTGAGGCATAAGAGACACTGAAGTACTTATGTACTGTTTACATGTTTATGATATTTGTGTTGTGTGCAAGCAGTGAGAGAGACCAATAAATTTGCAGTGACATGCAGCATTTGAAACATCTGTGCAAAATTCAGAGAGCTTATATAACCACTGCACAAACACAAACTGTGTTTTGAACAAATGAAACATGTCACCAGTATGCTTCAATCAGGCTGATGAAATATGGTATGAGGATCTGTGCTGTCAATAGTGTGAAGGATTTATCTACCTGCAAGTCTTGAAAGATACCATTTCAACAAACTGGGGGTGCAAATGCAAGCATCGAGATCAAGGATAACTCACTCATGCACTAAGGGCATTTGCCTTCGCTATTTAAACACTATATCACTGAACTTCATAAGCTAGAGGTGTATTCAGTATGCTGGAAATACAGTGTGTCCCATTCGTTACCGAACCCGGCATTTCTTTAACAATTTTACCACTAATGAGGATATTGCAACGAAATATGAAGCAGACTACAGACACATTACTCTTAATTTCTCACACAACGAATATACTCCTGTTCAAATTTCGTTGCAATATCTTTAATGGTGTTAGAATTATTACAGAAATGCCGGGTTTGGAAGTGAGTGGGACACATTGTAGAAAAAAGGACAATCAGTGACAGCAGCAGGTGATGCTGAAATCGGCTAACATGAATGTTGGTTCTTAAGTGCAAGAAAGTAAACATATTTCATGAAAAGTGCAGCATATGGCTCATCTTACATACATAAATTTGTTATGTACAGTAGAAGCCTAATTTAACGTTTTTCAGTTTAAGATTTAATGGCATTTGTGGTTCATTTTTTGTGGTCCAGGCCAAAACTAAATATAAATAATGCAAAATCATTTTCAGTTTAAGATTTCTTGATGACACCATTTTGAAACCCCAATTTAGGATCTGTGTTTACAGCTTTGGAATTTGGGCTTCATAAATAATGCCATGATTCTAAGAAGTGGAAGTAAATGAATGGCAGAATTGACTGTGAGCTGTCACAGTAACGTACCACAGATTCGCAAGAGTTATTTGTGATTGATCAAGAAGCCCATGTAGGATATAGTGACATATTAGCATGTTTCCAACACAGCACTACTGTTGGTGGAATATGAAACATGGACATAAGCTGTCTCGTGTTTGGTCGTCAAACACAACAGCAAAAGAAAGCCAAACACGCATTCCCTAATTCAGTCAGGGTCCGAACGGTGTGGCAGACATGCGCCGGCAAGGGTGAGTCCAATTAATTTCGATACTATTTATTATATATTATTTTATTTTCAAAATTCCTTATTATCGCAGTACTTGACATTATGTTTTTCATTGCAAGACCTGTTAACATACGCAGCCACACTGCCAGATTACCCACAAAGATGTATTTTAACCAAATGTTTTAAAATTGTAACTTTAGCAAGCTTAACATACTACGCTCCCTTATGATGGTGATCGCACCAAAACATGTTGGAGCTAATTTTGACGTTTCGCTGACCGTGCATCTCGGTCTATTTATCTCAGTAATTAACCAGCTTGATGCACAAAATTTTTGTTTTACATTAAGTTTATTTCATGCCTCTACATGTTTCGAGCACATGTGCTCATCATCAGGAGGTCAAAATTGCATTACACAGTCTCTGGTATCATCACACCTATAAGTGGCTGTCCCGTGCACAGGTTGAGAGAGGACCAGTCCTCTCTCAACCTGTGCATGAAATGGCCACCTATAGGTGTGATGATACCAGAGGCTGTGTAATGAAATTTTGACCTCCTGATGATGAGCACATGTGCTCAAAACATGTAGAAGCATGAAATAAACTTATTGTAAAACAAAAGTTTTGTGCATCAAGTAGGCTAATTACTGAGATAAAAATGTCGGAGCTAGGGTAATTTTAACATAAAGTTTAGTACTCCTTTAAAAACAATTCTCTTGTGCATCAGTTGGTAGTAAAAAACTTTGATAATAGCAAAAGATGTGTAAACTCACAGAATATCTCATAAAGTGAAACCTTTCCTTCAGTTTTTCTTTCACATCCGACTAAATAAATATAAAACAGACCATTTTAAAACATCACTTGGTTTAAAAGTCAGTGCTATGTAATGGAAATGCATGTGGATAAAACAAAGGCAATGAGAATCTTATGTCAGTACAGATGAAAGGCAACTGGAGAATGTGGAATATTACAAATATTCGCATAGCATGATACCATATGATAGAATCTAAAATTAAGACTAAAGAACACAATAATAGACAAAACGTTAATATAAGCATCAGAAACTGGGACACTAACAAAGAGAGACAGAAAGCAATTGAACATTTTTTAAAGGAAAAAGTATAGAAGAATTTTAGGCCCAGTATGTGACAATGAAAAATTGGAGGGTATTAACCAATAAAGAAATTTATGCAAGTGTTAAAAAATCTACTATAATAGAGACAATAAGGTTAAATAGATTACGTTGGTTTGGGCATGTACAGAGAATGGAAGGAAATAGAATTCCCAAAAGGGTATTATATATGAATTT
>Ga0131853_10007238_pt1 | contig 20057 bp, 18 predicted proteins | sample TergutLab28metaG_FD_92764 | JGI IMG/M metagenome (GOLD analysis project Ga0131853, IMG submission 92764) | Labiotermes labralis P1 segment gut microbial communities from Petit-Saut dam, French Guiana - Lab288 P1 (version 2) (version 2) | ecosystem: Host-associated > Arthropoda: Insects >... | reverse complement strand
GCTGGATCCCGAGGTGGGCATCGTCAGCATGGGCGGCCGGGCGGGCACCGGCAAGTCGGCGCTCGCGCTGTGCGCGGGCCTGGAGGCGGTCATGGAGCGCCGCCAGCACCGCAAGGTCATCGTGTTCCGCCCGCTGTACGCGGTCGGCGGCCAGGACCTCGGGTACCTGCCCGGCTCCGAGTCGGACAAGATGAACCCGTGGGCCCAGGCCGTGTACGACACGCTGTCCGCGATCACCACCCAGGACGTCATCGACGAACTCATCGCGCGCGACATGATCGAGGTGCTGCCGCTCACGCACATCCGCGGCCGCAGCCTCCACGACGCCTTCGTGATCGTCGACGAGGCCCAGTCCCTGGAACGCGGGGTCCTGCTCACCGTGCTGTCCCGGATCGGCACCGACTCGCGCGTGGTGCTCACCCACGACATCGCGCAGCGGGACAACCTGAGGGTCGGTCGGCACGACGGCGTGATCGCGGTGATCGAGAAGCTCAAGGGGCATCCGCTGTTCGCCCACGTCACTCTCACCCGCTCCGAGCGGTCGGCGATCGCGGCTCTGGTCACCGACCTTCTGGAGGATGTCTCGCTCTAAATCCCTCCCGCTTATGTTCGCGGAATCTGTCGTTATGACAACGCAAACCGCGAACATAAGCGGGGTTTCAACGGGGGTTTCAGCGGGGTTCCAGCGGGGCAGGCGCCGGCCACCTAAACTGCGCCTGTGACGGACACCGAGACATTGCCGGCAGTGTCGGTGGTGATGCCGGTCCTTAACGAGGAGAAGCATCTCGCCGACGCGGTCACCCAGGTTCTGGCCCAGGACTACCCGGGCGAATTCGAGCTCGTGCTCGCGGTCGGGCCGTCGAAGGACCGGACCGAGAAGATCGCCCAGGACCTGGCCGTGAACAATCCCCGGGTCACCGTGGTGCCGAACCCGACCGGGCAGATCTCCTCGGCCATGAACGCCGCGGTCAAGGCCGCGCGGTACGACATCATCACCCGGATCGACGGGCACGCCCTGCTCCCCGAGGGCTACCTGCGCACCGCCGTGCGCACTCTCAACGAGACCGGCGCCGCCGACGTCGGCGGCGTCATGGCGGCCGAGGGCGAGACCGCGTTCCAGCAGGCCGTGGCGTGGTGCATGACGTCCCCGGTCGGCGTCGGCGCCGCGGCCAACCACACCGGCGGGGACGCCGGGCCCGCCGACACCGTCTACCTCGGCGTGTACCGCCGCGACGCTATCGAGAAGGCCGGCGGCTACGACGAGTCCATGCTGATCGCCGAGGACTGGGAGATGAACTACCGGATCCGGGCCAACGGAGGCCTCATCTGGTTCACCCCGGACCTCCGTGTCACCTACCGGCCCCGGACCAGCGTGAAGGCCCTGGCCAGGCAGCACTTCCGGTACGGCCGCTGGCGCCGGGTCGTGGCCCGCCGCTACCCCGAGACGGTCAACCTCCGCTATCTCGCGGCTCCGGCGGCGACGGCGCTGAACGTCCTCGGCGTCGCGGCCGGAGCGGCCGGAGTGGCCGGGACGCTGGCGGGCAGCCCCAAACCCGTTCGGTATCTCGCTTGGGGTCTGGCCATTCCGGCCGTCTACGCGGCCGGGGTGAGCGCGGTCGTCGCGGTCAGCGCCCGGGATCAGGCACCCGAGGTGAAGAAGCGGATTCCGGCCGTGCTCGGGACGATGCACATGTGCTGGGGAATGGGATTCCTCACTAGCCCGAAGGGTCTCGGGCAGCGCGATAATGAATCCCATGGCCTTTGATCTGAACACCGAGCTCGCGGCCGTGCGCGGGCAGGGATACGACCTTCACAGCAAATACGTGAACCCGCAGATGGTTCGCATGCTTCACACGATCGGGTTCGACAAGGTCTACGAGCGAGCCGAGGGCGCCTATCTCTACGACGCCGACGGCAATGAGTACGCTGACTTCCTGTCCGGCTTCGGGGTGTTCGCCGCGGGACGGAATCACCCGGTTATCAAGAAGGCACTGCACGACGCGCTGGACGAAGATTTCGCGGCCTGGACCCAGTTCGACTGCCAGCCGGTCACCGGCCTGCTCGCGCAGCGGCTGCTGGACCGGACGCCGGGCATGGAACGCGTCTTCTTCTGCAATAGCGGGACCGAGGCCGTCGAGTCGGCGCTGAAGTTCGCCCGGCACGCCACCGGCCGGGGCCGGATCGTCTACGCGCACCACGCGTTCCACGGGCTGACCACCGGGTCGCTGTCGGTGAACGGAGCGGAAGAGTTCAAGGCCGGGTTCGGCCCCCTGCTGTCCGACGCGCAGATCCCCCTGGGAGACATCGGCGCCCTGCGGGCGGAGCTCCGGAAGGGTGACGTCGCCGCCATGATCATTGAGCCGGTGCAGGGTCACGGGGTCATGGCGCCGCCGGAAGGGTTCCTGACCGAGGCCCGCGACCTGCTCCACGCCAATGGCGCGCTGCTGATCTGCGATGAGGTGCAGAGCGGGTTCGGGCGGACCGGCGACTTCTACGCCTACCAGCATGAGGCGGGCCTCGTGCCGGACATCGTGACGGTGGCCAAGGCGCTGTCCGGCGGGTTCGTGCCGGTCGGCGCGATGCTGACCACGGACAAGATCTACTCGTCGGTCTACTCCGGCATGGACAAGGTGATGGTCCACTCGACCACCTTCAAGGGCGGGCCTCTCGCGATGGCGGCGGGACTGGCCACCCTGGCGGTGATGGACGACGAGGACCTGGTGGCCAACGCGGCCCGGGTCGGCGGGACGCTGCGCGCCGGGCTGGAAGGGCTCGCCGCGAAGTACGACCTCATCGCCGACGTCCGCGGGCGCGGGCTGATGCTCGGCATCGAGTTCGGCCGCCCCGACGGCTTCCGGGCCCGGACGGGCTGGAACATGCTGCAGAAGGCCCGGGTCGGGCTGTTCGCGCAGATGGTCGTGGTCGCGCTGTTCCAGCGGCACCGGATCCTGACCCAGGTGTCCGGCGACAACATGGAGGTCATCAAGCTGATCCCGCCGCTGATCATCGGCGAGGCCGAGGTCAAGCTGTTCCTCGACGCCCTCACCGACGTCCTCGAGGACGCGGGCCGCGGCACGGGGCTGATGTGGGACTTCGGCCGTACTCTCATCAAGCAGTCGGTGCGGCCGTGAAGCACATCGCGATCGTCCTCGGCGGCGGATCGGGAAGCCGGTTCGGCGCCCCGGTCCCGAAGCAGATGCTGACGCTGGACGGGAAGACCCTGGTGGAGCACTGCGTCACGGCGTTCAGCGATGCGCCGGACGTGGACGAGGTGCTGCTCGTGATGCCCCCGGACTTCCACGACGAGGCCGCGAAACTGGTCGGCGACCAGGTCAGCGCCATCATCCCCGGAGGGGTGACGCGCGCCGATTCCGTGCGCAACGCGCTGGCCTACCTGTCGGTGCGCCACGACCCGGCCGACACCGGCGTGCTGTTCCACGACGCCGCCCGGCCGCTCATCGACCAGAAGGTCATCGCCGACTGCGTCCTCGCGCTCAAGGAGCACGACGCGATCGGGACCGCCGTCCCGACGGCCGACACCATCGTGGTCTGCACCGACGGCATGACCATGTCGCACGTCCCGCCCCGGGAGACCCTGATGCGCTGCCAGACGCCGCAGTGCTTCCGGATGTCGGTGCTGGCCAAGGCCCACGAACTGGCCGCGGCGGACCCGGACTTCGTCCCCACCGACGACTGCGGCGTGGTGCTCCGCTACCTGCCGGACGTCGGTGTCCGCATCGTGCGGGGCAGCGAGCGCAACATCAAGGTCACCTATCCCGGCGACCTGGCCGTCGCCGAAATCCTGATGAAGCAGTAGCGGGCACGGTTAACAGCGGCCCGCGCCGGCTGCCCGCGTTGCCGGTGCGCTGCCGCGCTGCCGGTGCGCTGCCGCGCTGCCGGTGCGCTGTCCGGAAAAGCCCGACGTTTTCTCCTACGGGGACGGGGCACGCCAGTAGTCTGGGGCAGACGGCTTGCATACGGCACAAGGCGGAATCCGCGGTGGAAGGAGCGCTTTGACCGGCCAGGTTACGCGGCGCGAATCCGCCGCGGGTATGCCAGCGGACGCCGTCGCCTCGAGGGCGGCGGTGCTGGCGCGGTCCGGGGGCACGATCGTCGAGACGATCACCTACGGCATCGTGCGGCGAGCCGCCGCGCGCAACATCGCGCCGCTGGCGCTGTCCGGATTCTCCCTGGGATTCGCGGCCATCGGGGCGGTCTGGCTGACCGGCGTCACCGCCCACGGCGACGTGATCGCGTTCATCGCGCTCGTCGGTTCCTTCTTCACCTGCCGCGCGGCCCGGGTCTACGCCGGGCGGTCGTTCACCGAAATCCGGGGCGGCGCGGTCGGCGGCCACGCGAGCGACACGGCCAGCGTGGTCAAGATGTCCCTGACCCCGAGCACCGACTGGGCCCAGGGCGCCTGCGCCCTCCTGGCCGAACTCGCCGTCTACGTCGGCCTCGCCGCCTCGGTCAGCGTCAACGCGGCCGCCAGCAGCGGGCTGTCGGGCCCGGTCGGAAGCCTCCTGCGCACGTCATGGCTGGCCGGAGCCGGCGGACCGGGCGCGAGCGGCGTCTGGACCCTGGCGATCATCGCGGTCATCGTGCTCGCCGTCCGGGAGATGGCGAACATCTGCGTGGCCGCGGCGAAGGGCCGCACGGCCATGATCGGCAGCCCCGACGCGACCCGCCGCATCCTGGTGCCCGCCCCGCCGTCCGGCATCCGGCTCGTGCTGCTCGGCAGTGTCTTCATGCTGGCCGGGGCCCGGCCGGCGTTCGCCCTCGCGATCGTACTCGGGGCGGTCGCCCTGCTGCTGCGGGCCACCGTTCCCGGGCCGAACAGCGGGATCATCGGGTACCGGGGCGACGGGCCCCTGTCGGTCTGGATCGGCGGGTTCGTCGACGGCAAGCTCCCGCCGGCCGTGCCGCTGGTGGTCGGCCTGCTGGTCACGTTCGCCTTGTCGCTTACCGGCCTGGGGAAACTCAACGTCGTGACCATGTTCGTGCCCGCCGAGGCGATGCTGCTGGCCGCGCTCGGCTGCTGGCACCCGCACGACGGGCCCCGGGACTGGCTGGTGCCGTCGCTGATCCACGTCGGCGAGTACGTGTTCCTGGCCGCGCTCGGCTTCTCCTTTTCAGTGCCGCCCCCGTTTACCTTTGCGCTCCTGACGGCGGTGGCGCTGCGCCACTTCGATCTCGCCTACCGGGCCCGGAACCAGGTGCCGCCCGGCTGGTTCATGCGTCCCGGCGCCAACATCGGCCGGATCCCGCTGATGCCGGGCGCCGACTGGCGCGGCCTCGGCTGGGAGGGCCGGATGCTGGCCGCGGCGTTCTTCGCGTCCGTCGGAGCCCTGCCCTACGCCTATCCCGCAGCCGCGGCCTACCTGTGGTTCATGCTCGGGTGGGAGGCCCTCACCGGCTGGTCAGCACAGCATTCCGGGTAGCATCGCCACCTATGCAGGGTGCTGGGGGTACGCGTCGCGCCGACTGGCAGACCCCTGCCGCCATGCCCCGGCGCTGGTTCGCCGGGATCTTCGGCGTCTCCGCGGTCTACGCGCTCGGCGTCGTCGTGGTCAGCTCCGACAACGTCCACCAGACCTGGGGGGCCATCGCCGCCTGCGGCTACGCGCTGGCGACGGCCGCGGCGCTGCTCCCGAAGCTGCTCCCCGGAACCCGGGACTACGCCACCAACGTCGCGGTCATCGTCGCGTTCGTCGGCGGGCTGGGCATCCCCATGGGCTGGCTGATCGCCCACGGGCTGATGCAGCCGGAGGTCATGGTCATCGCCCGGTCCGGCTCCGGCCTCGTCCGCCACGGGGCGCCCTACGCGAGCGTCGTCTCGCTGGCCGGCACCGCCGACCCGAACGCGTACAACCCCTACCTCCCGGTGATGTCGCTGTTCGGCGTGCCCCGGGCGCTCGCGGACATCCCGCTCACCGATCCCCGGATCTGGTTCGCGCTGGCGTTCGTGGCCGTGTTCTGGGTGGCGCTGCGGAAGGCCGGAGCCCGGGACGCCTCCCGCTGGGCCGTGCTGATCACCGGATCACCGGTGATCGCCTTCACCCTCGCCACCGGGGGCGACGACGCCCCGATGATCGCGCTCCTGTGCCTCGGGTTCGCCTGCCTGTGGACAACCGACGCGAGTCCCGTCCGCGCCGGGATCGCGCTCGGCCTCGCGTCCGCGATGAAGGCCACCGCGTGGCCCGCCGTCGCCGTCGCGATCGCCCTGCTCGCCGCGACCTCCGGCCGCCGCGGCGCGCTCCGGTTCACGGCCGCCGTCGTCGCGGTCGCCGTCGTCTGCGCCGGGCCGTTCCTGGCCCGGCAGCCCCAGGCCCTGATCGACAACACCGTGAAGTTCCCGCTCGGCCTGGCCCACGTCGTATCGGCCGCGGCCAGCCCGCTGCCCGGCCACCTGATCGCCGAGACCGGGAAGGTCGGTCACACTCTCGTCATCGGCCTGCTGGTGCTGGCCGGACTCGCGGTCCTCGCGTCCCTGATCTTCCGTCCCCCGCCCACGGTCCCGCGGGCCATGTGGATACTGGCCGGCTCGATGACCTTGATGTTCCTGCTCGCGCCGTCCACCCGTTTCGGCTACTTCATTTATCCTCTGACCCTGGTTATCTGGACACTGGTCGCTATGGCAGGACGACAACCGGTCCAACTAGAGTGGGCGCGTGCGTCTACGACGAGGGCGGCGGACAGCGCCGGCTAGCGCGGAACAGGCGGGGGCGCCTGTTCCGGAAACCCCCGACAACCCTCAGGCCAGCGGCACCCTGGTGATGGCATCGGTGCCGCCGGCGGGCGAGGCGGCTCAGCGGAAACCGCAACGCTGGTGGTGGCTGCCGGGGTGGACGTTCGCGGCGGTGACAGTGTTGCCCGTCGTGGCGGCGATCGCCTGGCTGGTGCCCGGGCTCGTGATGCTGATCGCGGGCCGGCTCGCGCCGGAGCCGATGGTGATCATCTTCATCCCGCTGACCCTGGCCCTCGCGTACTTCACCCTGCGCCGCATCCCGGTGACCTGGGCCTCGCGCCGCGCCGTGCCCTGGGACGCGGTCATCGCGACCCTGGTGGTAGCGATCGGCTTCGCCGCCTGGGAGGCCTACCGGCACTCCCAGGACCTGCTGGCCGCCGGCGACCCCGGCGTCTACTTCCAGTACGGCTACTGGATCGCCCACCACGGCTCCGCGAAGATCCCCCTGACCGCGGCGGCGTTCGGCGGCCAGGGGCCCCTGAACTTCCGGACCTACGGCTTCATACCGAACGGATCGTCGCTTACTCCCTCGTTCATGCCCGGCCTCCCCCTGGTCCTCGCGGCCGGCGTGTGGGCCCACGGGGTCAGCGGGGCCCTGCTGGCCGGCCCGGTGGTCGCCGGCTGCGCGGTGCTGTCGTTCGGGGGACTGTGCGGACGGCTGGCCGGCCCGCGGTGGGCGCCGGTCGGGGCGCTGGTGCTGGCGCTCACCGTGCCCGAGCAGTACACGGGCCGGACCACGCTGAGCGAACCGCTGCTCCAGGTGCTGCTGTTCGGCGGGCTGTGCCTGATTACCGACTCCCTGGTCGTTCGCGAGGCCCCCGGCCGCAGGTTCGCGGGCCGTTTTCTCGCCGACCGCCCGGCCGGCACCCTGACGATCATCACCCTGGCCCTGGTCGGCGGATTCGCGTTCGGCCTGACCCTGCTGACCTGGATCGGGGCGCTGAGCCTGCTGCTGCCGGCGTTCCCCGTGCTGGCGGTCCTGTTCGTGAACCGCCGCCCCCAGGCCGGGCCGCTCGCCATGGGCATGTTCCTGGGCGCGGCCTGCGGACTGTACGCCGCGTTCGTGATCGCGCGGCCCTACCTGTCCTCGCAGACTTCGTCGCTGCGGTTGTTCGGGTTCGCGGCGGCCGGGTTCGGCGTGGCGACGGCGCTGGTGGCGCCGATGGCCGTCCCGCCGCTGCGCCGGTTCCTCTACCGGGTCTTCACCGGCCGCGTGCCCCTGCCCGGACTGTACGAGAACGGTCCGCGCGGCGGCCCGCCGGTGCGCCTGCCGTCGCTGGCCTCGGTATTCGGCTGGCTGCTGGTCGCGCTGCCCTTCGCCGGGCTGATCGGCCTGGCGGTCCGGCCGTACTACCAGGTCACGCGTGGCTTCACCGACCCGGCCGTGGTCCGCTACGTCGCATCGCTGCAGAAGCTGACCGGCCTGCCGGCTGACGGGCACCGGCAGTACTACGAGAACAGCCTGGACTGGGTCATCTGGTACCTGGGCGTCCCGGCGGTGCTGCTGGCCTGCGCGGGTTTTGCGGTCCTCGGCCGGCGGATGCTCCGCTCCGCCGTGCCGCCTCCTCCCCGGGCATCCGCCCCCGGAACGTCCGCTTCGGGACCGTCCGCTTCGGGACCGTCCGCTTCGGGACCGTTCGCTTCCGGGCCTCCGGCCGGGTCTTCCTGGTGGCCGGCGGCGCGGCTGTGGGGGCTGGTGTACCTGGTCGTAGCGTGGTCGGTCGCGACCGTGCTGTGGGACCCGGCGGTCCTGCCCGGCCAGCCCTCCGCGTCCCGGCGCCTGGTGCCCGTCGTCCTGCCCGGACTGGTGCTCCTGGCCGTGTGGGCCGGCAGCCTGCTGCAGTCGCGGGCGTCTGACCTCGGGGCTCGCCGGGTGACCTCCTGGGCGGTCGCCGTGTGCGCCGCCCTGGCGCTGGTCATCCCCGCCTTCTGGTCCTCGTTCGCCCCGTCGGTATCGGCCCGGCACCGGGCGTCAACCGGGCTGGCGGTATCGACGGCCTGGCGCGGCGTCGCGACCACCAAGACCGGCCTCGGAACGGTCAGCGCGGTCCGGTCCCTGTGCTCGGCCATCGGGCCGGACGCCTCCGTCGTCTTCACCGACGCCATGACCGCGGACTACTTCGCCCCCGCGGTCCGCGGCATGTGCTCGGACCCGGCGGCCCTCGTCGTGACGTCCGGCTCGCCCGGCATCGCCGGCGACTCCGAGCTTCCCGGCGGATCGACCTCTTCCGTGCCCTCTTCCGGAGCCTCGGGCTCGAGCGGCCCGGAAGCGGTGTCCGAGGTCGTGTCCTCGATCCTGCGGGCCGGACGGCGCCCCGTGCTGCTGGGCGCGTCCTCCGCCGCGGTGGGGGACTTCGGCGTCCCGGCGCGTCCGGCGATCGCGTACCGCACGACCACCGACCCGGAGGTCCTTAACGGCCCGCCCGCCGCCAGCTGGCCCGTCACCTACGAGGTGTGGATGTCCGTGCTGACGAGCCCCGCCGTCCCCGGATCTTCCTCGCCCTCGGTCCCTTCCGCGCCTTCGGCGCCGTCCGCTCCGTCAGTGCCCGGAGCCTCCCCGGCTCCGTCCGCGCCGTCCGTACCAGGAGCCTCCCCGGCTCCGTCCGCGCCGGGTGCTCATGGCGCTCCCGCGCCGGGTGCGTCCGTGGCGCCGTCTGTCCCTGGCCGCCCGGCAGCGCCAGGCAAGGGAGTCTCGGGGGCTCCCATGATCCCGGGTGCCTCGCCCGCTCCTCCCGCCTCAACGAGTACACCGTCCGTCCCGGCAGCACCGAAGAACAACGCCGCCTAGTTCTCGCATGCCGGCTCCCGCCGCGGCGACGCTGCGCCCCCGCCGGGGCGACACGTCCCTTCCGGAATGGATGGCACGCGGGCTCCTCACTACTGTGGTTAACGTCACTTCGGTCACCTTCGCCCCGTGGTCGATGGCACATCGGCTACCTGGTTAGGCCGCTCAGAACGTGGCCAGCGGTACATCGGCCCCGTTTAACCCGCAGGTCGAAGGGGGCTGATGGCACATTGGGCACCTTCGTCGGGCCCCTGTGTACGCGGGCACCCGGTCGGCCTCGCCGGAGGTTGCTCAGCTGATTTGCCATGTTGGGCGGGAGTTCATAAAGTGAAGGCACACCAACGACGCGGGGTGGAGCAGTTCGGTAGCTCGCTGGGCTCATAACCCAGAGGTCGCAGGTTCAAATCCTGCCCCCGCTACAAAGGTCAGAGGCCGGATCCGAATAAGGATCCGGCCTCTTTCATGTTCCGTGCTAACGGATTTGCTAACGGTCGCCGTCCCCGTCCGGGTCGTCGTCCGCGTCCTCTTCGCCCTGGTCGATAAGGTCTTCCGTGGACAGCAGGCCCCCGATGATGAGGTCCGCCAGCGTGGTAGCAACCTCGCGGTCGGCTTCGAGGTCGGTCTGTACGTACTGTTTCATGGTGAATGCCACGTCAGCGTGACCGATGCGCTTCGAAAGCGCCTTCCAGTCGATCTTGGCGTTACGGCCAGCGGTCGCGTAGCTGTGACGTACGTCATGCAGGTCGATCACGGGCAGGCCAGCGACTTCGGATAGCCGCTTGAAGCGCCGGGTGATCGTGTCCGGATGCGGCGGGATGCCGTTCTCCCAGCAGAAAAGCCAGCCGCGATCGTGATAGTCCGGCCCGAACTCCTTCCGCTCGGTCTCGATCATCTCGACATGCGCGGCCAGCGCGGCGAGGGTGAACGGGTCGAGGGCGAGCAGATGCTGAGTGTTCTCCGTCTTGCCGTCCGACTCGATCACCTTGCCGTTGACGACGACGCGGGTCGGGCCGATTTCGAGGATGCCGGCTTTGAGGTCGAGAAGATCGAGCCGAGCCCCGGCCAGTTCGCTACGCCGCATACCCGACGTCGCTTCGAGCACCCAGAGCGCGAAGAACCGGTCGCGTCGGACGAATTGCAGGAAGGCCTGTAGCTGCTGGACCGTCCAGACCTTTCGCCCCGACCGGGGGACACGCGGAGGGTGAGCGTCGTTGACGATGTTGCGCTTGGCCCAGTTCCACTTGTCGAAGTCCTGCCAGGCGCGATGAAGCATCCGGTGCGTGTTGACGACCGTCTTCGGAGCCAGTTCGGGGGAGACCGCCGTACGTTCGGCGGGGGAACTCTTGCGAACCGTCTTGCTCGGTTCGATGGGCTGCCCGAGCAGCGGATCATCCTCAGCGTGCGTCTTGTAGCAGCGCACCGAGTCGTACCGGTACGGACGGCAGGGCTGGACCTTGCCGGTTGCCGAAACCCGTCGAACGTGAACGGCCCGCTTGGGGTCGTCCGTCTTCGGCTTGGCCTTGACGCGCCCCTCAGTGAGCAGCTTCGCATACAGCGCGTCGCAGACGCCGCCGTCGATGTCGAGCACGTCACGGTCGCCGATGTACGGGATCACGTAGTGGTCGGCGTAGTCCCGCCAGTTCTGCCACATGGACGGCTTGATCGAGTGCTTGATCCGGGTCAACCACTCATCCAGCGCCGCCGCTACCTTCCGGCGCGTGGTGTCGATGGCTTGGCCGGCCTCATAGTCGGCGATAGCGTCCCGGCACGCTTTCCACGCCGCTTTGCTGGTGTTGAAGCCGCTCTTGGTCGATTGCCGCCGTTTTCCGGTCAACGGGTCAGGGTCGATGTCGAACCAGTAGGCCCAGGTCTTGCCCCGCTTGGCTACGTGGCCCTTCATGCGGCGTCGTCTCCCTGGTCGATGAAGTCGCGGAGCTTGGCCGACACGACGTAGACGCGACGGCCGAGTTTCCTGGTTGGCAGGTCGCCCGAGGCAGCGAAGCGGTAGGCAGCCGCCCGGCTGATACCGAGCAGCTTGGCCGCACGCGGCACGGGGATCAGAAGCGGAAGCCCGTCCAGCGGGTCACCGGTCGTCATGCCGCCACCGGTTGTGGTGCCGGCGCATCGCCAGGGGAGTGACCTTCGGCGCGTCTTCTGGCCTCTTCGAGGGACTGCCGCCATCGGATGCGGTCGGAGACGACATGCAGGAGTCGCCGGGCGTTGGACATGTGGTCGCCGTCACCGGGCGCGACCGGTTCCCAGGCGTACCGGGCCGGGTCGGTTGCCGAAAGACCGAGCGTTCGCATGAGCCAGTTCTTGCGGTCGGCGCGGTGGTCGGCGAGGGTCTTCCCGGACCACTTGCGCGAGACCAGGACACGACGGCCGGCATAGCCGAGGTATTCGCGGCGGTGCGCTTTTCCCTTGCACGCGCCAGGGATCAGCCCCGCCTTGGCGTTCTTGGGCTGGACACCGTAGCGGAGCCAGTTCGCGCAGGTCGGCGAGCACGGTTCGTACCGAAGCGCGTCGGCGAGCCGGTCAGTGTGCGCGGCCTGGTCGTCGGTCTGCGCTTCGTGGCAGTCGGCGACGTGCTTCGTCAGGTACTTGGTGAGATACCCGATGCACCGGTTGGCGTCCTTGCTTCCGGCGATCACGCCTTGGGCGTCGAAGCGATCGCCGAACCGGGCGACGTGGAGCGGTTCGGCGTCGTCGCCGATGGTGTCGAGAGCGTCATCCCACGACGGGAGAACTTCGCCGGTCTCCGGATCGAGATAGGTCCCGATGGCTTCGTCCCAGACGGGCAGGTTCGCGTTGTCGAAGCGAACCGTGTCCGTCGAAGGCCACCACACCTGGTGATAGGTGGCGGCGATGACTTCCCGCAGCTCGGCGCGGGAAATGGTGCCGCGAATGGCGATGTGGACGTGAGGGGCGAGCCGACGCTGAGGTTCGATCGCGGCGAAGTACTGCACGTCGTAGCCGCAGAACCGGCGAAGGTTCTGGACGAACCGATCGAACAGCGCGGCGAAGTGCAACGCGTCACGAGCGGCCCCTACGTAATCGTAGGTGGCCGGGTTGACCGGTGTTCCCTCACTGGTAACACGACCGTACGACGGGCAGGTGAGCGTTACGAACATTGAGGGCCGGAACGTCTTGCCGTCCGGCGCGGTGTACGTCTTGCCCGTTGTCCGCTTGTCCATTACGCGCTTGGGCAGGGGCGGCGCATCCTGCCGCCGTCGTGTTGACCGATGCCGCCGTTCGATCTTCGGGGGCAAGACCTTGCCCCGCATCCCCGCTTCGTTGACGTGACCGTCGAGGTCGGTCAGCGCGTCGTCCCAGGCGTCCGCGTCGTCGTCCGTCTCCGCCTGGTCGCGGTACATCTGCGCTTCGGCCCGCTTTTCGATCCACCATTTCTGGTCGTCGGTGGGGTCGTCGGGGGTGAAGACCGGCTCGGCGTCAAGGTGCCAGCCCTCCCGGCACTGAGTGGCCCGCAGCGCTTTGGCCCGTTCGGCGCACGAGGGGCAGACGGAGGCGAGGGTATGCCCGCAGGGCACGAGCACCGGTTCAGTCTCTCCGGTTGCCAGGTCGGTACGCCGAAGCTGCACTGGCCGGATGCACGCCCCGTTCTCGATAGCCAGGTCCTTGACCACGTCTCGGGCCAGCGGCATCTTGAGCCGTTCGGCGCGGGTTGTCCGAGCGTCCGGCATGGTCACCACTCCCCGTCGTGCTGGTCGCCAGGTGGCCAGGTCTCGCCGTGACCGCACAGGGGGCACTCGGCGACGAGGACCGGGCCGCCGTCTTCGAGAACCGTCAACCCGGTAGCGCAGACCGGGCACGGCACGTCAGTACGCCACTTGGTCATGGTCATGCGGAGCCCCCGGCCACCACGGTGACCATTGCCCGAATGTCGTCGTCGGAGACGAAGGCAGCACGGACCCGCACCGGATCAGGGCTGGTTTCAAGCCGCACGTAGGCGACACCGGCCCCTACTTCGGGAACAGGGGAGATTTCGTCGGCGAGCGCGCCCCGATCGCGGGCACCGTCGCCGAGCACCATGTCTACCTGGTCGGACTCATCCAGCCGCAGCGCGATACGGGACGGGAACAGGTTCCGGAGGCTGATCACGTCCTTGCGCGGATCTTGCAGAGCCCCGACGACGCAGACGCCGACCGACCGGCCTTGAGACGTGAGCGTCGCTATAGCGGCCTCAGCTCGTTTCCGAAGGTCGCGATCGGGCTGGTAAGCGGTCAGGAACGCGAGTTCATCAGCCATGATGACGAGGAACGGGAACTCTCGCGACGGGGTGAAGGTCCGGGTGAAGCCCCCGAACTTAGTCGCCCGTTTCTGCATCTCGGCTACTGCGGATTCGAGCAGTTCCACCATGTCGCCGCTCTGGTCGGCGTACTGGTCGAAGAGACCCCGGCCAAGGGCCAGTTCCATACGCTTCGGGTCCAGAGCCCAGACCTTGACCCAGCCATCGCGTATGGCGGGAAGCAACGCACGGACAATCGACCACAGCACCGAGCCCTTGCCCGCACCCGTAGCCCCAGCCGCCAGGAGATGCGAGCCCAGCAGCCGAAGCCGCCATAGCGTCCCGTCTTCGCATAGCCCGACCGGCAGCGCGGCGAGGTCGACGTCATCGGGGTATTGCATGGCGTCGATGCCGAAGGGGTCGGCGAGAGTATCGGCCCGTACGAACTCCAGCACTATCCACCCGGGCTTGTCCTTGCGGACCCGGCACAGGTCGACGTCGAAGGAATGGGCCAAGGTGTCGGCCTGGTCGGCGAAGTTCTTGGGAGTCTGGCCGGTCACCATCTTGACCGTCACCAGGTCCACCGAGTCGCAGACCTTGACCTTGCGCAGTTCCGGTAGCAGGATGCGCGAACGGTATTCGGGAGCCAGACCGGCGAGAGTCATCGTAGGTTCCCAGCGCCGCCGGTAATAGAACTGCCGCCGGTCATGGCGTATCCGGTCGGAGATCAGCCGCCGGAACCAGCTCGGTCGGACGAGCCGCAGCACGAGGATAGCCGCAGCGACCACGCCCACCAGGACGACGGCGTATGGCCAGCCGAACCGCCACGCCGTATAGCCCAGCAGCGCGGCGAAGCCGGTAAGGACCGGGTGCCGCCCGATGAACCGGAGAATCATCCACCATGTGCGGAAGAACTGAACGATCCGGATTTCCCAGATATCCGTCGGGACGATTGGCGACCGTTTCTTTGGCCTTGCGTACGGGTCGGGGTTATCGACCTGGAACATTGGTTCGCCGGAGACCGGGCGACGCTTGGAAGCCATAGACTGTAGACCTCTCGGTTTTTTGCAGAGCCAGGGAGAAGCGGGGCGGCTGGAGTTGCGACCTCCAGCCGTCCCATCCCGTAATCCGTTAGGCCGTGTTCACGGCCGGACCACCGCACCCGGAGCGGATCCCGGATGCTTTGGTGACCTTCTCCGCGTGCAGTCGCTCGACCTCGGCGGCGAACTGCGCGGACTTCTCGGCGAGCTGGCGAGCGAACGTCAGCGTGTTCTCGTTGACGATCCGGTCACGAATGGACAGGTCCACCGTCACCGTGTCCGCCCGGACGACGAGAATCGGCGTTTGATCGGCGTAAGAGCTACACCGCACCCACCAGTCGTCGGCCACGTGGACCCCGATGTTGGTGAAGGTGCCGCCGCTCACGCCGACGCCGCCTTCTGCTCCTGCCCGGACGGAGCGGCCTTGCCGGTCGACCGGCCCGGAGCGCGGACACCGGCCGCCTTGATCGAGTAGGCGAGCCGACCGGACTGGTTGACGTACGGCGTCACCGTCATGTCGGTGAACTCCACCGCCGTGAACGGCATCCCCGACGAGCCAGACGGCATCGCCGGCTCAGTGGTAGAGGGGATCTTGACCTTGACCGTTCGGTTCCGCGCGTCCTTCTCTGCGTCGATGACCTCCACCTGCCAGAGCGGCAGGCCCGTGTTCTTGTCCTTGGACTGGACGAACCGACCGTTGGTCGACGCGTCGAAGTCCCGAACCGGCTCAAAGTCACCGGTCGCGTAGACGCCTTCAGGGAACACGTTCCCAAACTCGACGGGGATTGGACCCTGCAGAGCCATCTGTTTCTCCTCTGTCTCTCGGCGCTACCTAGCCTGGATTGCCAGGTTTCTAGGCTTGATTACAAAGCTAGAGCTAGCTACCTGAGTTGTCAAGTGAAGATCCTCAAGGATGTTGAAAATGGTGTTATTTGTTTTTTTTGTTAGGATTCGGGCATGGACTCGATGGAGACGTTGGAACGGAAGCCGTCCGTGACGCGGAAGGAATCCTGCATCGAGTCATCGTCGCCGAGCCGAACGGCGCTGAGCACCACTACCGGGGTGCCCGTTACGTCCATCACGGTGAGGAGCGTTTCCAGCACCGGCTCATCAGGGTTGAGATCAAGCAGTTCCGCTTCTTCCCCGGTCGGATGACGTGCCAGGATTCGTTCTTGTACATGATCGAGCAGCACGTTTTTACGCTCCTGGAGATGATTCCTGAGGCTCTGATCAAGTAGGTCGGGCGAGGCCAAATCGGTTCCTGCCGCGAGGTCCATCGGCATCCACAGCGATGCCAGATCGTTGATCTCTCCCTCGTGCAGCCATGCACGTTGACGCAGGAACGCTTTGGTTTCCGGCTGCAACTTGAGTAGGAAGGCGACGTTCGGCGGAGCCACCTTGACCCCGGCCTGTGTGAGTGAAATCGGCCCGATAAGGTACGGCTCAGCAACCATGATCTCGCGTAGAAGCATATGTTTTCGAACGTTCGCGCCCATGAGGGCCGTCGGAGAGAGAACGATGCTCCCTTTGCCCTGTTGGGTCTCAATCCACCCGTCTTGACGCAACGATGCCAGCGCCTTGACGATCGTGGGGCGGGATACTCCGAATTCGGAAACGAGCCGATGTTCCGAAGGCAGCAACTCGCCTGGAGGATATTGAGCCCCCCGTATTCTCCGCTTGATCTCGTCGGCTACCTGCATGTATTTCGACGGCGCGAAATCCAATCCCATGCTATCCATCCCAGGTTGACTGTCGACCTATCAAGTAGCTTACCAGGGGTTGAATGGAGCGCCTAGAACCACGAGCAGGCCGGACCCGGAGAACGGAGTCACGGCCTGCTAATGGTGCGTTTGTGGCTAGTGGGGAATTCCCATGATGAGATCGCGTGCGCCCTTGCGGAGCAGGACACCGGCGATGTACGCGCCCAGCTCGGCGGGTTTGCCGACTTCTCCCCACTCCATCGCGTGAACGAACTCCCCACCGTCGCGAGTGAAGACCATCCCGCGCAGGGCGAGCTGACCGTCTGGCGTCGTAGTGCAGTGTCCGGCGATGGGGCTGTTGCAGTGGCCTTGGAGCCCGTGGAGCATGGTCCGCTCAGCGGTGACGTGGATACGGGCGTCTGAGTCGTCGAGCGTCCGGAGGAGCTCCATCGTGCCGTGGTCGTCGAGCCTGCATTGGAGACCGATGATCCCCGCACCGATGGGAGGACACATGTCCTCGGTGTCGATGGTCTGCGCGGCCCGATCCTCCATGCCGATCCGGGCGAGACCAGCGCGGGCGAGCACCAGGGCGTCAAACTCGCCGTTGTCGAGTCGCGCCAGCCGGGAGTTGACGTTTCCTCGGATTCGATGCACGGCCAAGTCAGGACGGCGAGTCCCGAGCTGAGCTTTCCTCCGTACCGATGAACTGCCGACCCGAGCACCGGGCGGGAGGTCATCGAGCGATGTATACGGCGACGACGCGGGGAAGGCCACACAGTCGCGCACGTCGTCACGGGGCAGGTAGGCGGCGAAGACCAGGCCCGGAGGCAACGGCACGTCGCCGGGTACGTCCTTCATGCAGTGGACCGCGATATCGACTTCGCCCATGAGGAGAGCGCGGTCAATCTCCTTAATGAACGCGCCCTTTCCGCCGAGCGCGGCCAGGTCACCGGCCCACTGGTCGGCGCTGGTCGTAATTGGGCTGATCCCCACGTCGAGACCGGGCACGATCGAGGTAAGCAGCGCGGCGACGTTCCGAGCTTGGGCCATTGCCATCGGGGATGTCCGCGAGCCCAGCCGAAGGCCACGACCGCCGATCGCCTCACTGAGGTAGTTCGACGTGGCCGAGGTGATCGTGCCGGCTCCTCCGTTGGAGGCCGGAACGAGTTCGGTGCTCATGGTGCTGTCTCCGTCTCTGAGGTCGTGTCACTCGTCTGTGCGGGGGCTTGCGTGACGACGTAGACGCCCCCGACCTTCTTGACTTTCCCGTCCATCTTGTCGGCCAGGAGCTTCTTGGCCCGGCAGACGGTACGAGGGTCAACGCCGTAGTCGTTGGCGACCGCATCGCTGCCGGGTAGTTCGGCCCATGGGGTGATCTGGCCGTTGTCGATCTTCCTAGCGAAGTCGGCCGCGATCTGATCCCGCGCGTACGGGCTGGCGGACCACTGCCTAATGAGGTTCCCGTCCATTTAAGCGGATCTCGCTACGGTCGATCCGAACTCCGTCCACTGGACATGCCCGCCCGAGCGTCGTGCCGTCGACTGTCGTCCGGTCGGAGCGTACTCGCGTTGCAGCGTGACGGGATTGAGCGCCCACAACGCGGACTCGACCACGGCGAAGGTCCCGCCGTTCTCCATACAGCTTTCGGCGTCCTGCTGGGCTTGGCCGAAGCTGTCGGAGACGCCCCGCCACTGTCCGCCGCCGGTTACCTGCCACAACCAGACGATCTTTCCCGCGTTCACGGCGCGACCTCACGGGATACAGGCTTGAGCTGGTAATCCTCCGCGATCAGGGTGTCGAGTTCATCGGGAGTCTCCGCTTCGAGCGTCTTGGCCTGGTCGTCCTTGCGCCGGACCCGGAACGGCTTTGCGGTTCCGGGTGTCTTGTCGTACTCGAACTCATACGCCGTATCCCAGTGGTGTTGGAGGTACCCCCAAACGGTCTCGTCTTCCTTGTCCACCTGCTCTGTCTCCTTGCCGGTATCTCTCGGCGAGCTGGTCATAGCCGCCCGCTCGGCGCACTGACCAGGTGTCAGCGCTTCTTCGTCGGCGATCTGGTGTCGGAGCGCGTCGGGATCACTCGCTTGGAGATAGGGCACGCATCCGGCGGCTTGCTGCGCGGCGGTCAGCGCCTGCCTACGCGCGGCCCACCACTGCTCTGTGTCGCTGAGCCAGACGCCCCAGCGGTTACCGAATTCCGTCTCGATTGCCGTGACGGTCGCCGCTACAGTGGGATTTAGGTCATCCATAGTGATCTTCCGATTGCGAAATCCAACGTCATGAGCAGCATGGACGCGCTACGACGGCCGAAATTTCAAAGACACTGAAACCGGGGACGGCATGGACTCAGAACGCGCAGGAGCACGGATCGCCGCCATCCGCAAGACACGCGGACTGACCGGCCGCGAACTCGCCAGCCGATCGAACGTCTCATACAGCCTGCTTAGCAAGGTCGAGTCCGGTGCCGCTCCAGCCAGCCCGGCACTTATCGGCGCGGTAGCGCGAGCGCTCCGGGTCGACGTCCCGAGGATCACCGGCCAGCCGTACGAAGAACCGCGGGGACAGGCCGGGCGGCTACACGACTCAGTGACCGCGATCCGGCGCAGCGTCGGAACCTTCGACCTTCCCGACGAGGGCATCGCCCCGCGCCCGTTCGCCGACCTTTCCGCCGACGTTAAGCGGATCTCTGACCTTGGCCAGGTCGCGAAGTACGTCCAAATTGGCGAGCAGTTGCCCGCCCTGCTGGACGAGTTGAGCACGGCCATCCACACCGCGCCCGAAGACGAGCAACCGGCGCTGTATGGACTGCTGGCCGAGGCGTATTCGGGAGCGTCGGCCATCGCGAACCTGCTGGGCTACCTCGACTTGCGCGGTCAGGTCGTGGACCGGATTCGGTGGGCGTCGGAGCAGTGCGGCGACCCGCTACGGCTCCAGCGGGTTCGGTGGCAGCGGTCGGCGTCATTGATGGCGGTCGGTGCTTACGGCCAGGCCCTCACGCTCATGGACCGCGTTCGAGGTGACTTCGGCGACGACCTCAGCCGAATGGACGGCCCGACGCTATCGGTCTACGGCTCGACTCACCTCCGGTCGGCGATCCTCGCGGCGAGGGCAACTAGGACCAGCGCGCCGGGATCAGCCCAGGACGCTTGGGCTCACATTGCCGAAGCCCGAGCCGTAGCCGACCAGATGGGGAGAGACCGCAACGACTACGGCCTAGCGTTCGGCCCGTCCAACGTCTCTCAGCACGAAGTAGCCGTGGCCGTCGAGCTAGAAGACGGACACGAAGCCATCCGCCGGTCCCGCGAATTCCAGCTTGGCCCTTCGGTACCGTCCGTACGCCGAGGCCATCACTTCATTGATCTCGCCCGCGGCTACGTTCTGGCCGGAGACAACGAGGGCGGCCTGCGGTGCCTGCAGGAAGCGCGTCGAATCGCGCCCCAGCAGACCTGCCACCATCCGATGGTCCGCGAAACGGTCCTGTCGATCGCTTCAGCCCGCCGTGGCCGCGAAGGACTCGACTTGTTCGCGTCGTGGCTAGG
>Ga0131853_10007234_pt1 | contig 20067 bp, 12 predicted proteins | sample TergutLab28metaG_FD_92764 | JGI IMG/M metagenome (GOLD analysis project Ga0131853, IMG submission 92764) | Labiotermes labralis P1 segment gut microbial communities from Petit-Saut dam, French Guiana - Lab288 P1 (version 2) (version 2) | ecosystem: Host-associated > Arthropoda: Insects >... | reverse complement strand
GAGGCTGAGTGGACCCCGTTCCAGACCCACTACTACTCAGAAAATCTGGTAGCTCCGGGGATCGAACCCGGGACCTCTGTATCTGTAGCCAGAAACTCCGACCACTAGACCACAGAGGCGGTCATGTACTAACAACATTGCAGTCAAATGAGTATTTCAGCATAACTCACGGATTTTCGAACTCAGTACATATTTCGCTTTAAGCAGTTCCGTTGAATTTTCGTTTCACAATAACGAATATATGATTACATCAGATTAAAGTTCCAAAAAAATGAATGGGAAATCCGTACAAATAATTACAGGTACCACATTTGTTATGATTACAGAGTAAGTCATCCCTTTTATAAAACACGAAAACAATTTAGAATTATTTCGACAAAAGAATACGTTTAGAAGTCTGTTAAAAATAAATGAATATTTAACTCAAAAATGCTCAAGCAGTAACCGCTGTAGCTGTTTCAGAGCAAATACTCGTATGAGCATTACTTCACGAAGGCAATGCCTGGATATAGACTTACACATCACATTAACGCACCAGTCTGTGAGCAAGAAAAAAATTGTGCTGAGCATATTGATGCAGCAGTCTGCAACAGATGCTAGAATGCGCCTGAGTGTAGGCCGAATAGATAGCGACATGAAATCTTGCATCTCCAAGCCGCAGTCTGGCGAATATTCTGCCATTCTACTTCAATTTCTAGTACTACCGACGTAACGGACGCAAATACAATTATATCACTACCGAACGTACTCTACAGTCAAAAGTGCTGGGTTCAATTCCCGAACGACGCAGCATATGCGTCGGCCAATTATGGCCATTCTTTTACGGCTATGTAGGAATTTTTTCCTTGGTTTTTACTTATTTTTTATAAAAGTTTGTAAGAAACAGATAAAATCCTGTAATGTACATCCGGAATTTTGTAGATTGCACCGGGAATTTAGTTTCGGTGCCAAAGGGTTAATTTGTTGCTGAAAATGTTTAGCACTTAACAGTAGGCATGCAAGAATGAATTTTCGCATACTCCATTGCTCAATGTAAATAAAAAGAACAAACAAATGGGAGGTGATGTCTGTGTTGAGTCTTCTATCTTCCCACATTTATAAAATCTGGAAATGGTGAGGAAATTTTGCAAGAATGTTGTTTGAATATTAAGCCAACGAAATCACTGCAACACGTAATTTATAATTTTACATTCAGAGGACCGTGCATCGTGATATATTCCTATAATAAAAACCAACGAGATGCGCTAATTTCTCAAATTTATTTTTGGAATGAAACTCTACATGTTTCGGACAGGTTTACTGTCCATCATCAGGAATGTAGTACTGTATACACAGCAATAGGCATTCGTCATACAGGTTATGCTGACAGGCAGCATAACCTGTATGACGAATGCCTATTGCTGTGTATACAGTACTACATTCCTGATGATGGACAGTAAACCTGTCCGAAACATACAAATTTCTATTCCAAAATAAGTTTGAGAAATTAGTGCATCTCGTTGGTTGTTGGTATAAGAATAATTTATAATGTCTTACAACTAGCAATAACAACAAGACTTACGCATGGACTTCTGGACAAAGTAGCAATCATAAATAGTCACAACAGTAACAAAAGTAGCAATAATAACGAATTTTCAAGGTTTAAAAAATGTAAAACCTATACATATTTTTGGCGGGGAAAATACAGTAGTATGCCATATACGCAGGGAGTACAGTCAATACGCACTGAGTTAATTTTAATTGATTCTTCTGAGTGCCTATGTAGATCTATGTTTATTCAAAAGAGTATTATTTAATGCTATCCAAAGCATATGGTACCTTCATTTACTCATATTATTAAAAGAACCTTACATATTTTGATTCCATACACTGAGCTATCATCAGGTTGTAATCCACTTGCGAAATGTAATCCTGACAATGATTCAGTATATGGAATCGAAATGTATGGGTTCTTGTTACAGTATTACTAAATCAGGATATTGCATGCCTTGGAAACTATTTAAGCTATACGCTCGTACTTTATGTATTGGGTTAGTTTTTATTATGCCGCGAAAAATAAAAAAAAATACATGAACGGAGGGTAAATTTTAAGAAAGTATATTCAGAAACACTGGGATATTTGTTAACCGTATAGTGCAAAGAATGCACGTTAGAAACCATGCGCACTTCAGCATGGTTAGCATTGTTCCATCATTTTTTTAATGCAGCGTATATCACGACATTCATAAAGATACGAAATCAAGCAGTTCTGTACCGTTGCTGTCGTGAAACGTGAAAATGTACGTACAAATCCGGCGACCAACTGTATTGTCTTACTCCACCTATCCCGTCGTTTGGCGCACTTGGACACACAGTGAAATGGCGTACATGAAAGCCTGAACACTTCCTCTGAAGAAAATGCTCAGAACTTAGGAAGTAATTCGCACTTCACGGTATATGTGACTTACACAAAAGTATATATGATGCTGCAAAGTCATAAATGTCCATAAAGATTGCGCATGTATTAGTCTGCATGGAAGGCTAATTACTTTGCCTTATATCTAATTCTACATGCACGATATGCAGAAACGTTTGGTAACAGCAGCAGCAGCACCAGAAACAACAACAACAATAACAACGACGACGACGACGACAACAACAACAACAACAATCGCCGAAGATCAAAATCAAATTCATCCAGCAAATATTCAATACGTGATTCACAATATCTAGTATCTCTGAACATCTTAGTGTAATTTGGAGGATATGACACACGGATTTACAGACATGCATCACCTCCCTATTTTGTGACCAAGTTTAACAGAAGCAAACAGAAGAGAACCTAGGTTGAAGAAATCCAACGAGATGCAACAGTATGCGGATATTTATTTACTGCTAAATTATTCTACATGTTTCGGGCTTGATCCCCAAATAGTATGATCTGTACCAGAGGCTGCAACTGCAGTTTTATGTACTCCTGATGATGGGCGCGATGGGCGCCCGAAACATGTAGAGTAATTTAGCAGTAAATAAATATCTGCATACTGTTGTATCTCGTTGGATTTCTTCAACCTAGAATTACGATGCACGGAAACACGAATATATATATATATATATATATATATATATATAAGAGAACCTATTTCTCATGCCATTTCCTCGACGTGTATCTGACAGCTGACCTTCCATTATTTCTGCCTTCAACTCAGGTTTCGTTCCGGTGCTCGGATTTCACATTTATATGACAGCGCATTATAACTATCGCATGCCGCTTATTTTACAAGTTTAGTTTAAATACCAAACTACGAGTCGCTGTATCACTATTTGACTTGGGAAACAGAAAATGCGTACCAAATTTTGACTCAAATACCTAACGCAAACAGGCACCTAGATAATTCAAGGGAGGTGGAATTATAATAGCTGAGAAATGTAGCCTTCGGGGTGGCACTAAAATGGTCAGTTTTGTTACTAATGACACGTGCCGCCTGCCGCGTAGGTAGGACTACATTCAACATAGGGAAGCCTGAGAAAATATCACCAGATGACAGGACAATTACAGAAGATTGACTCAATTTTCGTTGAAGCATGCTAAATAGCATAAGTACAGGTAAATGGTAATGCTTTCGCTGTGCACGGCATGAAGGCGTATGGGGGAGAGGAGGTAAGGTCCCACTCATTGGAAAACTCGGCACTAAATGAAGGAAAATGGTCCTTCATCCTCCGACCACTTTACCGCCGCTGAAGGCCAGCGGTACTAAGTGAGTAGGAGGCTGGGGGGGGCTCCAGAATCAGGGTGGGTGCTCCGGAGAAACGATTCTTGTCCCCGTCGCGAATTTCTCAGTCGTCCATCCCAGAACCTAATCACTACACAACTAAGCTGTACTGTTACACTGTTAAGTATGAAATAAGAAATTAACAGAGCGCTCAAAAGAACATTCCTAAAGTATACGTACAAACCATGCTAAGCCCTATAGTGTACAGGTCAACAAAATTAATTAAAACAACATTAATAGAAAAGCCTTGCCTTCCCAGTGCAAGCTACATATCCAGCAAGGTTTATATTGTCGCTGTGTTGATATCGTTGATGAACGTTAACAATTAAGAAGACGTGGCTATTTCAAACATCACCAACCTTCTACCGAGCTTCACGAGAGTCTACAATTGGATTTTTGCGATTTATTTTAGGACGCTGTATTTCAGGCTATAATGCGCCGATGGTAGGGAAAATTTGTGAATGGTAAACTGAATATGATTTGCATGGAAGCGGCCACTGCCTAATCGAAGCACCATTTCGGAATTTGCCTGAAGGTACTGAGGAAAATTACTGTAACCTCCATCAGGATAGCCGTTATTTCGGCCAAGATCGTACTGGGTACCTCCCGAATACACGTATAGAGTATTACTACAACACCACCCTGCTCGGATGTCAAAGCGTGTATTCTGCAATATTAAAATTAAACAGACAGAAGGACAGACCCACATCCAAAGGTCGCTAATAGGCTTCCAAAGAAGGAATACTGGTTTTCGGAGAGAGTAACAGAAAAGATTATCAGCCTTGAGAGACCGAGGCCTGTCAACACATTATTAAAACACCGCCAGATTAAACAGAGTTTTACAAAAACTGTACAATTTTAAATCCTGTCTAGGGATCAAGCTGGGCGCTGCTGAATTTTGAATGTATAATTGAAGACTTGGTAAGGGAATGGAACTAAGATGAAGCTATTTTAAAATTTTCCCTCATCACCATTCGAAACTGACTCTGGATTCGATCCAGCCCAGTGGGTACTGGGAGATCATTCCTTGATAATTCACACTCATCGAGTGCCAAAGTAGTAGGAAGGAAAGCACTGAGTTTAATATCTAATCCCCTGATATGTTTCCATTGCTTCTTGCTACGCAAAAAGACAGTTTTAACTTATATTATCTGTTTGCCATCAAGGCAAAGAAAATGTGTGAGAAAACTCCGTGTGAATGGGTTACCAGACCGCAAAACGAATCGAGGAACTCCCTACGAGTGTTAACTACCCATCCGCGAGATTTGGTTATGAAATATCAAAAGTCTTGCGAAAGAAAACAGCAATGAAGATATGTAAACAACTGCTGTATTAACCATAGCGGGAGACAACGCCTGCCTCAGCTCCCGATTTGGAGTTTCCGTATTGATCTGACGAAGGCAGAGTCTAGCTGAGCCCGGGGATGCGCCACATTCCACGCTCGGAATAGCGTTTCTGTACAAAGCATTCCCACGTGACACATTAATTTCTCTTAATCCTGCCTGTTATTTAACGCCACGTTTTGCGTGAATGTGTGCCCTTTACCTTACAGGTATACAATGCACATACATCACTTTACTACTTTAATGTGTTCCTTGTAACAGTTGCCGCACCCGATTGCCATTATCTACGGTGGCACACTTTTAGCGGTAACCACATTGTAACTGGAAAATACAACACCTAATGCCACAAGATTAGGTTACATCAGTGCGAGCATCATGTACATCTGGCATGAGGGCAATGGAGATATAAAGAATTGTTTCTCCTACGAGGGAAATTTTAGTTTGAAATTACATGTAAAAGTATTTAAAATTTGGTTCATAAATGGTGGCTTCATTTATGTTCTTGTTTGACAGTAACGTATGGCCACTGCAGCTGACGCACCTTTAATCTAATGAAGTAATCAATCGTCATGGAACACTATGGTTATTAAACCATGCCGGACGACATGGTCTAAAAATACTGCACACATGCATGGAATATACTTCGGAGCTTGCAAATGGAAAATATCAAGGAAAGACACATCTTGGGAGGCCTATACATGCGGGTAACATTAGAATGGGTTTTAAAACAAGATAATGTACAGATGTGAACTGAAATAAAACGGCTCACAACAGGGCCCAATCACTGTCCCTTGCGAACACTTCCTGAGGCAAGATTGGTGAATCATCGGGTTCGGTTCAGTAAGACAGTGTACTAATGAGCTTGTAACAACTGCAAAAATTTACAGCATCGAAGGGAATAAGGACGTGGGAAGACGCTGTCGTGGTTTACCTCAAGGAAGTCTACTTCACCGCGGCATAATAAAGTGAGTCGTACATTCGCAATTTATTCCCACGAACACCCTGCGTTCGTACAACTGGAGTATGACTGGCATTATTCTTAAACCTGTACTGAACGCCTGTTTGTACCCTGTACATCTACGGCGTTTAGTATTACCGTGGGGTGCCATGTGAAGTTAAGACGTTATCTTCCAAAAGGTTGTACTGATGGAAGGTCAAGACTCATAAATATATTTCACCAATAACAATGGAAAAGAAGACGACAAAATCGTTACGTGGAATATGATGAATTCTGTTTTAATGTCTGTTTCATTTTACAATTCCATTATTCTTTCTTCCAGGAAAATCGGAGAGCAAGGACAGCCCAGAAAAAGAGAAGCCTGATCCCCCCAAAGTCAAACCAGTTAAAACACCATCAAAAGGAGGTAAATATACGTGATTGTGACTTGTCTTCCATTGGCAATATACCACGAAGCCATGCCATGTTAACTGGCTCAGTTTGTAGTGTTAATCATTCATTCATTCATGTGATAGTCCGTCTTTCGACAGGCCAAAGTTCATAGAATGCGAAAGTTTCTTGTGTAAGACACCCAGACTCCTTCCTCGAAGAGATGAAAGGAGCCTTGTATGAGTGGCTTGTAGATGAAGATGTAGGCTACCATGGAATCATGCAAGGAAGTGTACAGGCACACGCAGAAGACAAACCAATCCGAGATCACCTCTTTCTTCAACAAGTCACATCTCCCCCTCCTTCATGCATTCTAAGTCCTTTGATCACACTCACAGCTTTAAGCCAGCAACGCCAACGTCATTCCAGTGAACAATCAAAAAAAAATGTTCGAGTTTGTTAATACTTAATATACATACTATCATGTTTCGAGTGTCATTGGTTCTGCCAACCCAATTTTCTTCATAAGGAGGTCTTAACTTTGGGAATCGAGGTTTCACCGTCTGCATAATGTTTAAAGAACGTAACCCATGCAAATGACAAGGGATTTCTGTATTATCAAAGCCAAGTGCATACAAAGAATTAAACATGCAACTTATTATGGAAAGAACTAATTTTAAAGTGGTTCAGACTAAAACACCAGAAAATTTGAATAAAAAAAACGAAGCTCATAATGTAATAAAGACAATAATAATATCTGAATTTGCATCATTACTCACTCCAAAGGGCTGCTGTTTCATCTGCTTCACATCACTAACAATATACCAACACTAGCGACTACTAAATGTTGGGCACTGTTTTGCTAAGACCATCCATGAGTAGCTGCAATGCCAGCCCACAAACACAAACACACCAAGCCCTTATTTTATGCGCTTGTTGTGTTCCTGAAAAAATGTGCATAAATAAAAAACAATATTCCCATAAGAAGTAATGAGATAGGAAGGGGTTAATATAACACAGTGCAGCCAGCCAAAGGGTGTTAAATTGAAAATATGAGGGCTTGAATTAAGAAGTGGTGTATAAAACAAGGGCTGTGTGGAACTTGGTTTTGTGTTGCAACATATGACACCACTTCATGTTTTCTTGGAACATTATTTGTTGCAAATATCATAGACTGTATATTCTCTCCTCTCAGTTCAAGTTTGGACAAAGTAGTAAAAGTTACTGAGTACCTACTCTAGGGTTTCATGGAAGTGGTATACAAGCATAGTTTATAAAATAAAATCACTGGTCACCACCAAAGGAAGTTTAATGTGCTGGTTCAATATGTTGTGACATGTCCATAAACAGTAATGTTATGTCACAATAAACATAATATCTTGCGAGATCTAAGATTCTCATGGCAATGTTGCTGAAAAAACGGTCTTTTCCATTGTGACACCATGTCACTGAGGAAGTAATTCTTGATGTTTCAAAGGAAGTATGATCCTTCAAAGCATCAGGAACTACTCACCCAGTCACACAGCGTTACAAGGTAGGGAGGTGAATCTTCCACAGTAACATCTTGTTCACTCTCAGATCATTAACACTGTTCAGTCTAGAGTTTGGAATTGGTCTGTCGAGATTCAGTGTGGTAACTTAACTGATTGGATGATTTGGGCAAGTTTACTTAGGTAATCTGCAAAAAATATACGAACATTTATAAATTAAGATGTTAAGGTGGATTTTGTTACCTCTGTCTCTCTTTGGACAGAAAAGCAACCAAACGCATTTCTATGCTTCTGAGGTTTAAAAAGGGGGTATTTTTCATTCAACCACTTCAGTTTTCATGTGATGCAAGCAATGCCCAAAAGCCTAAAATGATTTTTGGACCTGTGTGGAAAATGATACTTGTTTGATGCCCGTGCTAGAGTAATTCTTCCTGTCAACAAACTTGTCCCTTTATTTCTGCACTCTGTTATGCAGAATAAGACAGCAGCCTCCCTCCATTTATAGCAAATTAAATGTGTCATGAACATTTTCATATATAATAGATAGTGAAAATTATGGCCATACCTCTTCTGAGGATAAACACAGATAACTCTTTCTCAGACAAACCTCTGTTACAACTCCCTCAGTAAATTTTGCTAACATCAAGGACATTCATGTTCCTGTGTTGTTAGGGTAATCTGCAAATGATGGGGAACGAGTCATAGAGTGTTAGGTGATGAAATTGTTTATTGGTTTGAACTATCTCAGGACAAGATTTAATAGCAGACTTTGGTGAATAGAGTTATGGCTATGAGCCCTCAAGTGCCATGGGCAAGAATGCAAATGGCTAAGTGGGTTTGCCAAGATGGGATTCTTCTGAGTAGCAGGATTTGTTGAAGTACTGGTATGTTCACTACAAACTCCAACCACCAGTTTACTGAACTTAACTCAAGACCTTTACTGTAAACTGCAAAAGAAGAGGGCATGAAAATTATGAATCATGGAAGAAAGACAGATTGACTACATGTTGAGCTCTCTAAAGCTCAGTTTTAAATGGAGACAAACAAAATGTGATTCTAAAGTACAGTTAATAAAGAGTATATCCGACCTGCAGCACAGTCTCCTTATATAGTCTATGAAGTGACAAAGGCTCCCTATCCTACTTCTGTGTTGTCATTACCTTCAACACCCCTCACATCGACATGAGCCACTGAAGTACACGGTTTGTGTTAATCAACTAATTTAAAAGTCTTGAAGGTTTTAGCAAGACTTAACTATGCATTCCCATAATTCCAAGGTGCAAGCTACTTGCCAGAGCCCTTAGGGCACATTTCTTGACTTCCAGTTAGTCATATAACGTTTGTTCTATATGGATTCACAGACATGGAAGTTGATGATGACTTGATCATTACAAACAGTCAAGAGATTTCTTGACTAAATTCTCTCTCTTTTTTCCCTTTAAAGCTAAATGCCATCAGTTACCAAATTACATTTTTAATTGAAGCTGATCTTGTTATAAACATAAGCTGCATGTATACAGTTTCAGGAAATGGTAATCCATCTACCATATTAGATCATGTCATAACACAGAAGTCCATAGCAGAGAACAATTTTTTTTTTACCATGACGCAACAGCCCTAGTGGACCAAGGCCTCCTCAATGTCGAGGATTCATGATCACATTGTAGGACACACCACACTCAGTAGGACTCCACCAGACGAGTGATCAGCCCAATGCAGAGACAATAAAGAACAAATACTGTACCAAATTCCTCATAACTAATTACCAAAAATTAAAAAAAAAAAAAAATTGAACTGAACAATACATTTTAATGACTGGTTCAAAATTTGAATATTCTACATACCTATATGTGATGGCATATGGATACTACACTACTAAATTCAAGACAGTTATTTATCTGGCCAAAATAATACTGAACTAAAGGGAGAAACTGAAGTGGAAAGAGTGATAAGGCAGAAGAATATAACACCTTAAGATGCAGTAAACCAGCAAATATGGCAAAAAGCAACTGAGAACCAATAACCAGTGTAACACTGAAAACTGTTATAGAAATTTAAAAACTCCCTGCAGTTTTAAGAAAAAGGTTCATTATCATATTCATAAAAGCCTTTCTTTGGGATCTGCTGTGAGTAATTTCAACCCAATTGACACTTTCACACCCAGTTTCCTTAAGATATGTTTTATGCATGCAGATCATTCAAGCAGCCTCATCCACTTGGATTTTACAATTACATTTTTCTTTATGCAAGATTTGAGGTTCTCATGCCAGTGTTCATGAATATTCAAGTCTTTTGTGGTGTGCCATTTCAGCTAGTAAATAGTTACAACATTCCTGAAATACCACCACCTCTTTACCAGTGGTAAAAGCATAGCATCCCAGATGATCTGAATGTCCAAATTTCATATGGATTGTTCACTTGCTCCCTGCATACCATAAGTCCAACCAGTTCCTCCTCGTTACCTGAACTACATCAGACACAGAACATAAACGATGGTACTTACAGATTTAAAAAGTTTTAAAGACAAAGATTAGTGTTTTCTGGGATGTGATGTGATGCAAACTCATCTATCAGCCTACATGGTTTCACATGTCAGATGACAGTAATCTTCACGGTCACTACTGTCAGAACCTCAGATCTCATATTTCAAATTCAAGTACTGCATTTTAAACATTGTACCAGATTAAAACTGGGGCTAGCCTTAGCTCAAAGTGTAGCTTAATACAGTAGTACCACAATGGTAAACAAGTGTGTGCAAAATAACATGTACAGACTGAAGACTACTAGTTCTCAAGACAGTCATAATACTGTGTTCAAGCATGTTGCATTGTGTAAGACCAATAAAACCACAAACAAATTTCACTTAATCCACTTGACCACCAGGTATGCAACTCCTGTTAGGAAAGCAAAACTTTCCTTTGTGGTTCTACTGTACCTGATCTGTCAAAAGTAGTATGCTGAGTACCACTACAAACAGATTATCAATAGTGGTTTTGGCTGTTATTTGAACATTTACTGTACTTATTCCCACTGTAATTAATTTGTGTCCCTTTCTCTCTTCTGGTATTAAGTCATGTATCTTCTTTTGTTTTGTTAATAATTCATGGCTTTCTTTCATTAACCCAAGCTTTGCTCTGTTTTTTTTTACTAATTCATGTCACTCATTTTGTTTCATTACAAATTCACATATCTTGCATTGTTTCATTATTTATTCATATCTCTTGCTTTGTTACATTAATAAATTCCTGTCTCTTGCTTTGTTTCCAGAGTCTGGATCAAAGTGCACTACAAAGGAGCTGCAGCAGTAACAGTCAATCATGGGAGTAGAACCAGAAACGCTATCACAATAGCCACCCATAGAGTGAAAAATCTACACTTTTGCAAAGAGTTAAAAATTCAGCACTAGAAATATAAACATGCAATAGAATGAATGAACTTTTTTTCAAGAACATAAAATCTAATGAATCAGTTACAAATTAATCAAAAGTTAATGAGCATTAGATGATCTACAGAACAATGGTTTAGTTCATGATGATTTGCTGTGAAAGACTTCAAAGTATTTGGGGTTACAGGACATAATATGACTAACAATGTAATGGCTTGAATTTTCTTAGAAAATGTAAAATATGATTTTTTATGAACATGGGTAAGAAGTAGTTGTATACCTAACTCAGTCCTCAGATCCTATATGAAAAAGCGATTTGCTGCTTGCTCACTGAAAACACACTTCATAGACAAGATCCCATAACACACTGTATTATAAATAACTTACAACACTCAAAAATTTTGATGTGCAAAAAAAATAAGTGAACTTGCAGTGTTCATTAATACCACAGAATTAAACTAACAAAAATGTATATGAAACATTTATATCATACTGAGAAAAAATATGATTCAGCCACTGAAAAAGACGAATGCCCACTATCACTTTCCAGATCCTAGCAAGAACTGCAAGATTTTCATGAACAACAATGTAAAATCAACAAGATCAACCTATCTATATTGCAAGAGATGTTAAAATTGCTGTACACACACACTGCACTGTTTAAATGGGAAATTCACCCAAAAAAGTTCTACTAGCAACATGTCTCATCATATGTTTCCCTTTGACTCTTATTGCATATGGGGGTTTCATTCTGTAGACTCTCTCATTCATATTACACCACAAATAAATGTCACATAAAGTAATACAATAAAAATCTGCTGGTCAAAAACGATGACATATTATTCTGTCACCAAATACACCTTCAAAGATTGGTCTGCCATGTTTTTTCTGGTGAGTTTTATAACTCAACCCTATCTTGTCTATGGTTTATTCAGTAAGCACACAGTATGTTTTTGCAGGTTTCTCATCTTAAAGTGACCAAACAGAATTGACTTTTTAAGTGTGAAAGCCTCTTGAGCTTTCAACCCTAATACTGAGAAATTTATCATTTTCTCCAAAACATTCTAGCAAACCACATTCACATACAATTCATACAGAAAAAATGGTAGTCAACAGTATGTGAAATGATCTTCAAGGACAATAACTAGTACTTCACACAGTGTCAAACACAGGTGTGTGAATAATTTTAGTGGCAACTGCTGTTTCCAGCATGCCAGTATTTAACACACTGTTACACATCTGCACTCTTATGTGAATAGTTCTAATGGCAAACATTGTTAGTGCTATCCACTGAATCATTTTGCCACTGTGGGGAGGCAGGAAGTGACAGTTGCATTCACCTTCATAAATGGACACACTGTGTAACATATAAACATGTATATGTACTCTGTTTCATGTTGCTGATACACAATTTTCTCTAGCAGCTGCATAAAATGTGTGTTTTAACGTAACATGCTTGATGCTTAGAGATTTCCATAAATTTCCCCATGAAACTCAAGTACCCATATTTACATCTTCTTCATTGCTATGCATGCATAAACATTATTCAACGAAGATATCAAAAACTGTTCAGAGCAGGTTTCAAAGGACTGTTGAAAATCTGAATATAACACAATTAAAATACAGAGGAGAAACTTATATCTACTTCCAGAAGATTTATATTTTTTAGTTACAGTTTAATAGGGTAAACTATGACAAATACTACAAACTGCGTTCAGGAAAACACCAGCTCATTTAATGTGCACATAAAATCACTGCAACTGTTGCTTTTTACAATAATTCATTTTGTGCTGAAAATGTAAGTATTGATTATTAACCAACTTCACAGCTAACATGTGTCATACAGAAACCAGGAACTGACCATAATAGTGACAGGAATCAATCAAAATATACAACCCGAAGAAAACAGGCTGTGTTGTCTTATGGGGTGTTACTTCCAATCACACCACCCATGAAAAGTCATATTTTCTGTTTCTTTCCGCACAATGGACTGTAATGTGCATATTTTCCTATTATAAGAGGGTGAGGACAGCAACTGATACTTCTCTTGTTGAAGAAAAAGTTTTAATACCTCTCTTGTCACAAATAAAAATGGAATAAGGACTAAATGTGCTTCAATAATAAAGTACTCCAGTTTCTACATAGATGGAGCTTTACTTGCTAAACATACTAGTTTTCTTGCAACTGCTTGCTTCTCTCAAAATATATGCAGTCAGTCCATTACACTTCAAAGGCAGCACTTATTTTTTGTGCTCTCACAGTGAGGTGAAGTTTGTCTTAGTAGAGTGAATAATGTTGCCTTCGGAAAGTACACAAATGAATAAATGCTTAGGAACCACTTATCCTATTAATAACTTCAATGCTCTTGCCATCATTGAACTGGTCTGTTGATTCCCTTAGTGGTCTAGGATACTTCTGCATATGTGTTCCCACATGATCCAAAAGACAATTTAAATAACCACACGACCCACACACCATACAAGATTTGATAACATTATACATCCTTAGATACTGTAACAGATAAGAATTTCAGCAGAAATCACCGGATCAGTTAAATTAGTATACTGTGGTTTGAACTCATTTTCCAAAATAAATGTCATATGTACATGAGGAAAGCCTCTTTGTTGAAACTAAATTACATATATCTCCAAATACTCTGCCTTTATTCAGGTCAGACAGAATATGAACTTCAAGCAGAACTCAAGCCACACAAGATCAGCTTGCTTTTCAACTTTTTCCTTGAGTACAACTAGCTGGTAATTTCTGGCCAATTCAAACAGCACATGAACATGGTAAACCTATCTGGTTCCCCAAACTTTTCTACAACCACCATCATGCCCTGGAAATTTTTCTGCATACTCCTGCACTTCCAGTAGAAGCTGATAGAAGGATCACTGTTCTTCCTGGTGGTATGCTGTCATGCTGTGCTGTAAAGTTTATACAATGTATGACCACATGGCCTTGGTAATTTGCAGCCGTCAGTGATAATATTCATGGCTAAGTTTCTGCCTATTATCTTCAAGAGACACACACAATTATGCAATGAAATGCCACCTGAATAGGTGATGGGTTAAATGTATGTTACCTCTTACTATTATTTATATCTTTTTTTAAGTGTTGCCATAATTGGAGTAATTAAACTTTCAGAACTGACTAACGTATAGTTTGCTCACATTATATGAAATATACAGCACATTACCTTTCATGTGGCCGTTAAGAAAGGTGTTGTGCTGTTTGAAACAACAAAATATTAATCTCTTTAAAATAATGTACCTGAGCCTTTAATAAACCACAGTTCAGGTATCCACAACTGAAACAAATTCCTCTTGGTCTAACAGACTTCAGCTTTTGCATTATACAAAATACAGTACAACACCAACAACCAAGAGCAATCTGACATTACATTTCTTTCCGAAGCTTACTAAATATCTTTGAGTCTGCTCAAAGCAGGTGGGGGAATCTGGTACAAACTACCTGGCCACAGCAGTCCAGAAGAGGACCCAAGGCCCGACTATGCTGCATATGTTTTTGTCATTCCTGATAGTATAATTATTTGCCAAGTGCACAAATTAACCCTTTCAGACTAAGCCCAAGTCACTCAGCAACTCAGAGTAGTCTTCCCAATTTAGTGTAAGGATTTTCAGCCTGTCTGCCCTTGCTGGGGGCCAAAAAATTTTTTTTCACCAGGGCTCAAACCCATTCTCAGCAGACCTGGCTCAAAGACCTACATTCTCAAACCCTCAAGATGCAAACACATCTTTAACCATTACATTTCACTAAATAATAAGACATGTGGTGTATAAGGTGTGTTTTAAATGGAAGGATCTCAGCTACCTTTGAAGTGTCATATTTTTTCAACTTCCTCTATTGACTTGGCAATTTATTGTATAGTCTAAATTCATGTATGCATTATACTTTTTTAAAAACATCAGTTCTGCAAACCCAACAATGGAGATCCATCCTTTGGCATGTATTTTTAGTTGCAAATTTCTCCATATTATTCATACATTTTGTGTTTATTTTATAGTGTAGTATTTTCCTTACATATATGAAATGCACTGTAAGTATGTTCAAAGCTTTAAAACTTTGCCTACAGCAAGTACAACTGTTTACATTATTAAATAGTCATGTAAGTCTTTTTTTTTTGTTTGTTTTGCTTTCAGAATCACCACTGTAAAACACTGAACTATACTTCATGAACTCTCTTTAAAATGTACAATATAATTTGAGTCTGTACAGAAGCATCATTCTTCCACAGAATGACCCTGAGTTTCAACACACTCAGTCCTCACAGCCATAAGTTTCTGTATGCCCTGAGAGCAGTACAGCCAACACAACAAACTTTTTTGTCATCATCTTTCCCGATACATTCTGACTCACCTCTTAAATCTGCAATTCTAAAAACAGCGATGTTCAGATATGAAATGTTTATATGTATTTCACTAGCAAATTTACTTCTTAATTGTAACACACACATGCATGTCCCTACACTGACATGATTCATCAGCACTTGACATGTAATTATTCTCTCAGACTATCAGTCTGCACCTAAGGAAATTCTCTGAATAACCAAAATTATCAGTACACTGTCAACTGACATGACTGTAATAACAATACCCTGTATTGGTAAACTTATCATTTTTTAAATATACTCAGTAATGAACATCAGTGGTTATACTACAAAGCATACTGCTCTTCTGGAGTGCTTTTTATATGTGCAATCAATTACAAAGGGGCCTTTGAATGCAAAGCTAGGTCCATTCAGAACTAAGAGTGTTCATAATAATATCAGAAAGGTAAATGGGCCCTAGACCCATGCATATAGAAGGAATGATCTAAAACCTTCAATCATATGAATAAATGTACATAAATTTATGATGATTTTTCTAAAATAAAGGATTCAATAAAATATTAGATACCAGAAAAATTATGTCATTCTCCCCCTGATTCTCCAGTATTACAATCCAAAAATATAAGAATGTTTCTAATACAGTCAAACACCAATATTGCACCACTGTTTATTCACAGGCATATGTGACAGTATACTGAGGATGTAAGTAAAGCAAAAGACCGGGTAACAAGGAATTTATGTTCAGAGATTTTCATGGGTGCTAACAGAGGGGAGCACTATATTGGGGTTTGATTGTACATACGCCTGCCAGTGTATGACAATCAATCAGTTCCATCCAACTTGCATCCTCACAACCCATCTCCCTAAATCCAAAATAATATTATCCTCCCATCTCCTCTTGTCCTACATGTGGTTATTTCCAAGAGGTCTCCTAACCAACATTCTATACACATTCCTTGTTGCCCTTCCTGACGACAAGATCAGTCCATTACAACAGGTTAAATTTCACTCCAACCTGTACAAACTAACAAGCTCCTCATTATGTAATATACTCAGAACCTACCTCATTTTATTTCAAAATTTAGTTTCCTCGGCACTTGGAAGATTTAATTTATGTGAATGTTCATATTTAACATTTTGTAACATATTAGCATAGCAAAACTAGTGACTCATGTAGTGAATATGAACTTTGACCCATGTATTAGACAAAGATTCATCACATTTTGTAATATTTAAAAATTCTGGAGGAAGAGTTAAATTGACACAGCAGCTTCTAGACATACACATACATACAACCTCTGCAATTAAGAAAGGAATAGTGGTGAAGTCATAAATGAAGTCATGAATGACCACAAATGAACAGGCAATGAGACAACAATTGGTGAGATACCAGAAAGTGTACAATACAAGAATGGCATGGGAAATATGGACAAAGGAAGAACAACATAATTTTTGGATTCAACATAAGTTATTTTCACACTCTGGATGAGATCCATAGGGTTTTAAGTCCTACAGTTAAAGTGAAGGAAATAGATATGAATGTTAATAAAGCACAAGGATGAGAAAAAAGAGGAAGACATTCAGTTTTGGTTAAAATTATGCAATTTTTAAATGGTTATAGAAATTTAAAAATATGAGAACTTCCATACAGCTTAAACACGTTAGGATTTGACCACTCAGTTGTGTAAAAAAGGCAAAGAAACCACATCACAAAGACTTTGTGAAGGACAAATTGATTGTAAATAAATGTAAGCAGAATCTAAGCTATGCAAGAGACAATATTCAAGCAGAATATGCTCTGTGCTTTTCCCTGAAGCTTGCCCACCAGTGAGTTCACAACTCCAGAGTTCAAATTTTGACAGTCTCTTTGTCTCCACCAAGCCGTCTACATTTCAACAGGTGGCATTTCAAATTAACTCCATGCTTCCGTTACAGTCCATAGTACGCACTGGCTTCTCTGTCTCCTATATTCCCTGCTACATAGTCTACATTTTGCCAGTGACAAACTGATAGTATGTTTACAATTTATTGCTCATGACGATAGTAAGAGAATGACTGGACCTTGAAACTATCTCCCACATACTTATATTGTTTTGCATACAATTTAGCCTCCCTAATAAAATTCACAAGATACCAGCCTTCTCACTTACGAAATAATTTCCTTATGAATTCCCAAAAATCATCAATATTCCAGTTACTGTGACAGAAGTTATATGCACAATATCTTCATTAAAAAATAAAACTTTAAATGGTTATGATGCTCTATCCAATAAGATACTAAAACTATGTGGTAGCCAGATTTCTAAACCTATCACTTACATTTACAATAAATCCTTAACTTGTGGCATTTGCCCAAATCACCTAAAGTATAAAACCATATTTTATGAAAGGTGATAAATCACAAGTATCAAATTATAAACCTACCTCTTTACTGACTAGCTTCTCCAAAATAATTGAGTTGCTCATGTTCTATAGGTTAAAACATCACTGAATGAGTAATAACATTCTGGCCAATGAACAATTTGGTTTTCATGACAAAGTTCTATTGAAAGTGCTATTTTTAAACTCATTGGGTCGATTTTTAGTGTGTGGAATAATAAAGACTATATAACAGGTCTATTCTGTGATCTAACTACGGCTTTTGATTCATTCACTCATTTTGCATTCTGTAAATCCGTACAAGGCCTGAACAACCTAAAGGATATAGAACTTGTCATATTTCTAATAATATACTTATAGAATAAGTGTATAAAAAGTTACATCTTAAAATAAAGCCTACAGGATACAAGTATAGTTATCACAAATTAAGAGAATACAGAGTATATACATTACCAGGAACACATACTGCGGTCTAAAAATTAATTTAATACATTTGTTTTACATTTGCTTAGCTGTTACCACTCATAATCCTTATAATTTTGCTGATAGTATTCATCAACACTATAGAAAACATATTGTAGAAGAAATTTCTTCAATTTAGATTTGAATAGGGCTACATTGTTCGAAATATTTTTAATTTGTGGTGGTAGGTGGTTGTAAATTTTGCAACCAGAGTACACAACACCTTTCTGGACCAATGTTAGGCCTGTCAATGGCAAATGCAAATTATTATTATTATGGGTGTTTATGTCATGAATTTGTGAATTAAGGGAAAATAATTTCTTGTTAGTAGCAACAAAAAGAAGTAAAGAAAATATGTACTGAGATGGAAGGGGCAATATTCTAAGCTGATGGAACAATGGACGACATGTATCACGCCTACTGGAGTTTGTCATAATTCTTATTATTTTTTTTTTAATTTAAAAAATGTTAATACTGTGAGGGGAGTTACCCCTAAATACAATACCGTATGACATAATAGAGTGGAAACAGGAGTAATAAACCATTCTCAGTACCCCAGGGGATCTGAGAAATGTTAGTGTTCTGATAACATAACAAGTCTTATTTAATTTTGGTGTTAATTCGGTGACGTGATTTTTCCAAGACAGTGTACTATCAATTGACAGACCTAGAAATTTGGTACTATTAATGTTAGTAATTAATGAGTTAGAAATGGCTACTTGTTGTTGCATTTCATTCTGTTTTTTTGTTAGAAATTGCAAAAAATAGGTCTTATCACAGTTTAAGGTTAAAAGATTACTCCGAAACAAATTACTTAGTTCTATCATTGTTAGTTGTAAAGTATTCCCAAAATCAACCTTGTTATCGTTTGTTATAATAATACTCGTATCATATGTGAATATTATTGATTTGGCTATTTTTCTTATAGTTATGGGATGATCATTAATATAAACGAGAAATAGTAAGGACCCAGTACTGAGCCTTGTGGAACTCCGTGTGTAGTAATTCTCCATGAAGAAGACATTTTATTTAAATTCTTATCTTTGATCACTGTTCTCTGGTATCTGTTATCTAGGTAAGATTGCATTAGTTTATAAGCTGTACCTGTAATTCCGTAGTATTGCATTTTTTCCAAGAGTATATTATGGTTTACACAATCAAATGCCTTTTGTAGGTCACAAAATATTCCACCTACAAGCCTTTTTTATCTAATGATTATTGAATATTATTTAGTAGTGCCTGTGTGGCCATATCGGTAGTAGATTTTTTTTTGAAGCCGAATTGTTCGTTTGCTAATATATTATTTTCAATTAAGTATGAGTTTATAATCTTTTGTAAATAATCTTTTCTATAATTTTTGAAAAGGTAGGTAAAAGTGAAATGGGACGGTAGTTTGAAATTTTTGTTTTTTTCACCGTTTTTAAATAGAGGCTGTACTTCAGAGTATTTTAATCGGTCTGGGAATATTCCTGATGATAATATCTTGTTAAATATATATGTTAATGGAGATAATATGAAGGGAGCACTAGCCTTTAGAATTTTATCTGATATTTCATCATACCCATGTGAGGTTTTATT
>Ga0131853_10007232_pt1 | contig 20069 bp, 17 predicted proteins | sample TergutLab28metaG_FD_92764 | JGI IMG/M metagenome (GOLD analysis project Ga0131853, IMG submission 92764) | Labiotermes labralis P1 segment gut microbial communities from Petit-Saut dam, French Guiana - Lab288 P1 (version 2) (version 2) | ecosystem: Host-associated > Arthropoda: Insects >... | reverse complement strand
CTCGAAACATGTAGAGTGAATGACGACTACCCCTGAAATAAAGGATAGTCCATAAGTGTCATCGTGTTGGTAATTATTTTGAAACAATTATAATGATGCACGGAACAATGAATGTAAAATTTATCAACCCGTAGATGTTGAAATGTGGGAAGAATAATATTAAAATTGACCCTAAATATATAAAGCGTGTGTCGTTTAGGATTGAAGTGGCTCGCTCTTGTGTATATAACAATTTTCATTCGCAATCCATACTAAGCCAGATGTTTTCGCGTTGCTAGTAAAATCGTGACCACCACTGAATTTTTCACCGGCCTTTGTTATTCAAGCATCTAATTACAGTGAATGTCTCTTATAAAACTAAAAGCTATATGAATTGAGACGAGCCATTAGCAGTAACCTACATGAGCGGCTCAGACACCCACATTGCTATTGTCAGATCCGGGATCGTTACAGAAGGCCATGACTGCTGACTTTTACAATGGTTCTTGGTATCTATTCATTTAGGCATTGAATATCTTAAGCGGCGGAAATCAAAAGGACTGCTCTCAGCAGCTTTCCTGCCTCTCTCACTGACAAGGGTATGATCTTGGAATCGTACTTGCTAATTACAGCAACTGAATCAGAATTATCCGTAACGCCGACGGCAAGGCAACGGCGCATTTAGCATTTAATGTGAGGTACGATTTCATTTACTCGTAGGGAAACAAAGACAAAATTGAATTCCCGTAAAAATACAAATACACAAACGAGACATATCGCCTTTTATTACGTTTCTTACAACTCTTTAAGACAACGAGTTTACCTTACTTATCGTATTCTTAACATTTATAACCCTGTATTTTTGCACATATTGTACTTATAGGTTCCGTTTCATGCTCGCAGAAAAGAGCCATTATTTCCCTAATAGACATTTAGCGGTAGGTCTCGGTAGTGGAGACACAGTGTCTTCTGTGAGATAAGACTAAATTTTTATATATTATTTAGCGCTGATATTTCTTTACTTTCTACAACTCTAAGCCGTAAATAAAATTTATTTTACCCGCAATAATGGTAACAACTGACACCAAAATTCCACCAATCCCCTCACCCAAGTTTTCTTCTGTGTGCCCTTCAAGCTTCAGATAACAAATCGAATCTCTTCCTGTGTGAAAGATGTGCGCATTTAGAACAGCAGGTCTACAATTTGGATAAAAGATATCAGCTTTACCTCCCGACCACAAATGCTGCAACTGCGTTCGTGGGCGACACACAATTGTTTCATCCGTTGCAATTTGGAGGGGAGTGTGTGTGAAAAAGGAAAGGGGTCTAAATGGTACAAAATAACGTCAGAGCACATCAAGAAAGGAACCAGTCGTCATTCAATGCCAGAAAGGTGAAAATTGTTAACATGAACAGACAGACGTCATGTCGGACGGCGAGCGTTACTAACCGGCTAATCGAACTATCCGTAACAAGAACTGAAGCTGCGTCCATCGAGCGTTGTGCCGAAATTTCAAAACGTACAACAAAAATATTTGTTCTAGATTTTGACCTTCATCTGCTACTGCCATTTGTGAACACATACGTAAGTAAAGGAAAGGTAGAATTTTACTTGAGCGTGGCAAAGGTGGATTGGAGATACAGATCGATTAATTCCGAACCTAGGCACTATATGGAGGTGAGCGGTCAGATTCAAGGTCAGGGCTCTCTACCCAGCTATGAAATAGCCGCACATAACCACTAAATAGAAGGAAGAGTGGGACTCAAGGTCAGTCATGGCACTTCACAGGATAGAAAAATTTTTACCCCTGCAGGAATTAAATTCCTATTCCTCCGAGGAACATCCATGTGTGCGATACATTTATATTGAAACATTTCTAATTACAAGAATATAGTACATTTGTGTAATTATTTTGAACTTCTACTGAAATAATCCAGCAATCTTAGTTGTCCCTTACGTTTACTGTCTACACAATTGTCTTTTTTATGGAGCGACAGCCCCTAGAGGGCAGAACTTCCTCATTGTCGAGGATTCACAATCACACTCAGACACACCGCACTCGGTAGAACTCCCCTGGACGAATGATCAGCTCGACGCAGAGACCTCTACCTGCCAACACACAATATTCACAAGAAACAGACATCCATTCCCCGGAGGAATGCGCACACACAATCCCAAAACGCACAGCGACCACAGACTCAAGCCTTAGACCGCGTGGTCACTGGGGATCGCTACAATGGTAAATTCAGCAACGGACATTTTTAAGTGACACTTTGCCGACATTATGATTTTGGGTATATTTATAAGCAAAATACTGTAACAAAGAAAAGGGTGTTCAGAAGCTTTAAGTAGGGCCCTGACTTTTGAAATAAAACCCATATCAGGTAAAGAGTGTTTTTTAATTGATTTTAGAATACTCTCTTGTCATTTGGTCTCCTGGATTACAACGTCATTTTTTCTGTTGTAATGCAAGTGTACTTACGGTTTATAATACTATTTTGAGCAAGCTGTGTCATTACCATCAATATCTGTGGATAGCAGGATTACACTTTTTGTTTCATTTTTTTTCGGCACAATGAAACCACTTTCACGTTATCATTGATTCCCAAAATTTTACCATAGTATTTTTTCTCAAAAATGCTTGAACACTCTCCCTTCTGGGATGCAGAAGAATTTCCTGTGGCATTTCTTTTGTTAGCGCGCATTGTGCTGTTATGCTTTTTTTTATTATTATTTTTTTTTATTTATTTATTTAACAGGACTTCAGCCGGTGCTCCTAACGCAAAATATTTGTCACAGAAGTATCCCTTCAAGAACCAAAACAGGGTTCCTCTATGTTCATAGTCACTTGTTTTCTATGACTGCCGTAGCTTTAAACATCAGTCATGCCAGTGTGTACTTGCAAATTTGAAAACATGCGCTATCGCAGTTTGTCACAAACACATATTTTCAAAACTTATCGTCCTGGCTTGCTTTTATGTACACAGTAAATAAACTCAATCCCGTCTAAGTACTGACAGCCGGTTCGTCTACAGCTAAATTACAGCCTGGCGGTTAGTTTTTACAAGCTTGAGAAAGCTGGCCAGAATTGGAACTAAGTGCCTCCAATTTGTCATGTGTTGCGCCTACGGGATTTTCCTTTTTCAGAACTATCAAATTTTAAGAATCGAAAGCTGGATTTACACGTCCCCTTGACAACGGTGTGGGCCGGATAGCCTAGTCGATATAACGACTGGCTATGGGCTGGTCGGTCCGGGAATCGAATTGAATCTGCTGAGAGCTTCCGAGAAGGAAGGTAGTGAGCGGAGTAAAGTGAGCCTTCTAAACGGAAAGTGAAAGGCATTTAAGCGAGCGAGTGCGGAGTGAAAAGATTCAGTAGCAGTGAGTGTGTGTGAAGGAGAAATTTGTAAACGTAAACGTTGCTGAACGATAAAACACGGTAGCGTGTACATTTGACTCTGCCAGCCAAAAGATCAAAGCTTATGACATCCACGAATGAATCCATGACACCCTACGGATCCCCGAAAAGACGGTGAACATGTTCCAGATCGACGGCCCGAAACGGCAAGTTTACATAAAACTGGCGGACACGCATTTTTACTTCGAGACTTGTGATGAAACGCGGAATATAGACACAATAATGGAGAAATCTCGATTATGAGTACTGCTATGGCTGGGATGGGAACAAAAAAAATACGGATTGCGAACTTACCACCAGAAGAGCCCGATGAATCACTGAGGTCCAATCTCGCCCAATATGGCAAAGTCGTGACAATGCTCGACGAAATGTGGTCGCGAACATAGAGATACGCAGTGGCAAACTGCATACGGTAGGTTACAATGACGCTGACCCAACATATATCGTCCCATTTGACCATCGCCGGGCACAGGGTGCTCCTATCGTACGAAGGCCAGCCCTTAACATGTTATGGGTGTGAAGAAATAGGCCACATGTATCAAATCTGTCCCAAGAAACAGAGAAGAGGAAAGAAAATGTCCAAAGATCTAACACCAACATATGCGAACATAGCCGCAAACAACACCCCCAAAGGGGGAGAACCCCAGCAGGACAAGGCCGAACAAATATCAGCCACCGAACAGGTGAGTACAACAAATAGCGACCTCGAATATAGAAAGCGACAGGGGTGACCTAATCACGGATGACATAGACACAGGAACAACACAGCATGATGTGGAAGCGACAAGAGGGGAAACGAAACTCAGCCTGAAACAATTCAAAAAGATGCGATTCGAGAAGCCAGGAGAGCAGCCGCCTGAGCGGACACGCAGCACAACGCGACGGACAGCACAAAAGAACTAGAAACCACAAAAACAAATCACACTATCCCCTCCACCCCAATCGCGATAAAGAATGGAAACGGTGAAAGTAGCCACATTCAACATCAATGGCATATCAAAACGTGCGAAGGCGGGAATGTTCGAATATTTCTTATACCGACAAGACCTCGACATTTTATTAGTGCAAGAAGTAACCAGCCTAGAGACAATGAATGTGCCAGGTTACGTGACGAACCTAAATATAGGAAATACTATGCCAGGAACAGCATTCGTGGCGAGAAGTAAGATCAACCTAACCAACATTACCGCCCTGTCACCAGGGCGTGCCTTGTCGCTGATTTCGGAGGTGTACGGCTGATTAACGTGTTCGTACAATCTGTCACCGCGAAAAACAACGACAGAGAACATCTTTACAACAGAGAACTCCCATATCTGTTGCGAACCGCAACTGGAACAATGATACTAGAGGGAGATATCAACTGTATACGCGACCCAGCGGACACCATTGGACATTTCCAAAATAGCAGAACCCTCGCGGAACTGCTTCATGGAAAGGCACTGGAGAACACAATTAAGCAAAATCCAGTGAACCCCATGTTCACACATTACTCGCCCTCAAGTGCCAGCAGAATTGATCGCCTATATTTGTGTCAAGAACTGATGGCAAAAGAACATGGAACCGAAATCTTACAAACAGCCTTCACGGATCACAACGCGGTAGTACTACGCCTAGCTGTTGACACGCCCATCATGCGCAGGGGTAGAGGATGTTGAATCATGAAACCTACACTGAAAGAGGAAGAAAGGATTAAAGGGAAGATACAGAAAAAGTGGGCGATATGAAAAACTCACAAACGATATTACCCGGATGCGACTTCGTGGTGGGAGCGTTATGTCAAAAAAAAACTTAGATAACTCGTGAGCCAGGAAGAAACTTAACGGCCACAGGCTGATGGAAAATCTGTACGAATGCCTATATGGCATCCTTCGCAGCAATACCCCACAAGAAGACAAACTACCTGCTCTAAAATACTACAAATAAAAAATACGAGTAGTACGCCTACATACACTCCGAACGAACAACGTGATGCCTGCCAATAGAACGCAAGGCAAAATAGACGGAGAGGAACCAACACTCTTCCAAATCGTCAAAATGAGCAAACGACATGCGCAACGGACGATCCGACAAGTGCAGGACCCGCTCGGCAACATCCTCGACTCGCCCAAATATATCGTTTCCACATTCGTGATGCAACTCCAATACAAATATAAACGAATAGTAGTCGGCGAGAGATATGTATCCGCAATGAAGGACGTAATCCGACCGCTCCCACCCCCGAACAACATAAGCAGAATCATTAGAATGACTAACATCCCGAAGAAATCCGCACTGTACTACGGACAGGAAGCCGAAACAAAGCCCTGCACAGCCACGGAATCGGCCTACAATTCTACACAAGACACTGAGAAACCATACGAACGGGCTTACAGGAGGTACTGAACCAGATGTTCCTGCATAACATCACCCCACAACAAAAACACGGAATTATAGTTTGCCAACCGAAACCCAACAGCGCACAAACACCAGACGGATATCGCCCAATAACATTACTTAACACAGGCTACAAAATCTTTGCTCGGATTCTGGCCAACCGCCTACGCCCGATATTAGAGGAACAGCTCCAAACAACCCAGTTTTTCTGCGTCCCAGGGAACTCTATCCTGGAGGCAGTATCCATAGTACGTGAAACGATCGCACACGCAGAAATAACAGACACCCCTCTATGTGTTGCACACTGGACTTTCAGAACGTCTTTGACAGGATATCACACCAATATCTATTCCAAATACTCGAGAGCTATGGGATAATCTTCTGGTTCATAGACCGGATAAAGGCCCTCTATGAGAACGCAACGGCAACCGTACAGATAAAAGGAACTATAGCGGGGCCCATCACAATCCGGAGCGCCGTTCGGCAGGGCTGCCCGCTGAGTATGCTGCTCTATGCACTCTGTCTCCGCCCCCTTCTCTGCATGTTAGAAGACAAACTGCCAGGAATCAAAATCGGGCAACGTGAGTGGCGCACCGCCGTAGTCGCTCATGCTGATGGTGTGACCGTGTTCGTGAACCGACCAACAGACTTCGACACTATACACCGAGCCATACAAATATATGAGAAAGTGACTGGGCTTCCCTCAACCCGAAGAAATCTAAAGCACTTGCCATTGGAAAATGGATTGCGCCGACAACTCTCATAGGGATCGCATTCTGTACCCATATCAAAACACTAGGTGTCACATTCGGAATCACTATTGAATATTCCATGAAGGAAAGTTGGACGTGCATTATACGGACGGTGGGAACGCAAGCACAGAAGGCTCATGCGGGAAACCTATGTCTCGCACAGAGAGTGCAATATGTGCAGCTATGCCCACTAGCAAAAATCCGTATCTATCGCAGTTCCTACCACCACTCCCAGAATATACGCAACAGCTAACAACAGTATGCACTTGGTACATCTGGCAGGGCGCCACCTTCCGCGTACCAGCTACCACTCTCCAACTAACAAAAGAGCATGGTGGCTGGGCACTACCTCACTTCGCGGTGAAATGCAGAACGCTTCTCCTTAGCCAACTATGGATGCTAAATGCACTATAAGGATCAGTAATAGCGGCATGGATGCAGAGGTGGCAACTAACCGGCACCCCGTTGAACCCTCCGCACGGGAAGAGGATCCCAAATAGGATAGCCTCTCTCAAACATTATGCTATAGATATGGCTTACATAAACCCACCATGAAACACCGAATCACTGAAAACTTTCAAGAAACGACTGTATGGAGTGCTACACGCAATGACCACCGTCCAGCGCAGGCCCCCAGACTTGCGTGTCACCCAAAAACACCCATCTATCTCATGAGAGTGTGTGTGTGTGGCGCAACTTACACGATGCCTCGTTATCCGAACGCCTAAAATCGGCATGGTATACCGTGATCCATTAGATCGTCCCAATGCGGGAGCGATTAGCAGCCATGCGTTTAGCAGACACAGACCGCTACACCCTCTGTGGGAAATTCGACTCACTCTCACACAGAATCACGGAATGCGGTGAAGGCCACATCATTTGGAAATGGACACGAGCACGGATAGCTGCTCTGTTTCGCATGGATCCCCCCACATACCGGCGGAACGGACGATGCAACCGACATTTCACTTCTGGGTGCCTCAGAAACACGCTGCAATCATATGGATAACAGCGCACCTGGTGGCGTACAGGATGCAAACACAGAATCGACTTTCACTCCTTGGTTTCACAAACGTCTTGAGAAGAGCAAGGTGGAAAGCGTAAATCAAACTGCCAGACGACACATTGCAGGCAGTTACCTGGACGTAGTTTAAAGGCCCCCCAGTGGGCAAATAGAACACAAATAACCAATGAAGACGGAAACACCCTCAACGACGACAGACAGGAGAGCGACTCTCCTCCCCGCCAGCGAAAAGGAACCAAGAGATCTCGTCTGTTGCGTCATTAGAGGGAATCCCGAAAGACGGATCTCAAGGCACCACGCACACAAACACAAGAACCGAACAAACACATGTAACAATGTAAAAAGGAAAAACGCTCAATAAACGATAGAGTTTTAAAAAAATCCCGGTGGGGCGAGTTTTTCCGCACCTGTCAAGACAGGTCCTGGGTCCCACCCAGCCTCCAGTACAATGGGTACCGTGTCTTTCCCGTGAGTAAAGAAAGGCCGGGGCGTGATGCTGACCCCTCACTCCCTCCTAGTGCCGTGGTCAAGAAAGAGCAGAGCTATACCTCTACTCCCCCTGTGCGTCGTACGGCTTGTACAGAGCCTCAGTGCCTGTACAAGGGTGCACTTTACCCTTTACCTTTGACAACGCTGCTGTGAAAATAGTTGTGTTAAGGGTTTATTACTTGTCCATATTTCGTCTACATATAGTCGTTTCCATGATTTCGACCCACTGATATAAGAATCCCTGTAAACGCCTACAGTTCTTTGGGCCTAACATCCTTCCTGTTTTTGTGTTTGTAGCTTGAACTACGGAGCATGTCTTTCGTTTTCTTAAATAATTCGATACAGAATTATTCCATTGTCTTCTCACTGAAATTGACAAAATATTTTTCCGTCACTTTGTAAAACTGGATTAACTAAAACAATGTTACAGTTTTTCCTTTTCGTAACAAAAAATGTTTTGTACCTTTATTGCATTCCAGACTTACATAAAAAAAAAGTCTGATAAATTGTACATGTAGCAGCAGTAACTTCATCTTTGTATGAAACTTCTTCCCTCTACATTGCACTTGCTTCACTCTCATCATCAGTTTCCTCTTCTATTTGTACATTTCTTTCTTTACTCTCTTCCTCCTCCTTCACCTCTATACATTCTTAGTCGCTGCTTGTTTACAGAATTTCATGTAACCCTTCACCATATATTACATTTTCGCCATAATTACATGTCTATTGTGGAACTGTTTCACTCACATTACATCATACATAAGACACATAATACACAAGAATGGTACAACATACAGGTACGGGATGTAGGTCAGTGCTGAACTGTCGCTAGGCAATCCACGAAGTTGCCTGTTGTAGCAGGCCCATTCGTGCCAACTCATGCGCCCTTAACAAAGCGAGGTATTTCCTAGACCCAACAAATAATTTAAACATACACAAAGAAACATGGAGATATTACATAGTGCTTGAAACTTCATTAAGTTGAGAAGGCGTGCCTGAAATAACCCATCAAAAGGAAAGGAATATTGAAAGAAAAAGCAACAAAGACGCATCTTGGGATAGGAAAGTTACCCCGCTTGGTCAAGGAAATTTTACTAAAAAAATCCGTTGCTCTTTGATTTTCAGTACAGACAGTACACGTTCATCCATTAAAATCGTCGGAAACCCCTTGGTACTTTATGTTCTTCATTGCTGTAAGTTATACGCTCTTCATTGCGTTAAATTAGTCCTTCACCCAGATGAGTTCCTACGGCTAATGTTGTCCATAGAGAAACTGACATTTTCAATACCATGGCATCTTACTAAAGAACATAATGAAATCTAATATTGTTTGGTTCTCATTTTTATTACACTTGCTACTTACCGTATGGTTCACTGTATTAATCCTTGTTTATTCTCCCTGTCCTTGAATTTTCTTATTCTTCGAAAGACTTCTGGGTATTATCCTCCCCTATTCTTATTTACTCTGGTTTTTTTGTTTTTGTTTTATATTATCTCTTTTGCGCTCTTTTTTGTAATGCCCATTACCCACACTTAATAATTTTATTACATGTTTTGCCTTTATATGCCTGTATTTCGTCGCTTAATCTTGTTTCTTTTTTAAGTCTTATTTATGTATATAGTACACAGTTTCTGTTTCTCTCTAATTGGTCCTTGGGCTGTACAGAAAGCAAGCAATCAACTCGGATTGAACTGAAAATTGTATTACTTCTACTAATATATTCGTTAATTTTTTCGGAGTGATTACTCAAAACACTAGTCACAAAACTTATTCTGTTGATTCTGTTGGTGAATCAGTTTCTTTTTTAAAGTTTTCCAGAACAAATTTTTTTTCTTCTGTTAAGAGCAGCATAACGATTAATATGAAACATGGATGGAAACCACCCGTGCAATACTTACGACTTTACTACCTCACATTAAACCCAGGCCAACTTTGTTACGGAGAATTTGGACTGCTTGAACCTAAAGATGTAGGCACTACGATCCCTCGAAACACCATAAATTTTCCTATTCGCTCAAAGACACAACATCATATTCCAGAAGACATGAATCTTCAGCGACGCAGCAGCGAGAAATTAAAATCACGCAATTATTAACCACGAATGTTGTTAAAGTATTTACTGGAAACATAAGGAACACATAAATATACTGCATGTAAAAGGTGCAGAATATCTAACTCTTCATTAAGATGGCACATTGTTTGCTACTTTCTTCAGAATTATAGCTCGATTATCCTCACAGAACTTCGGTTCTACGGACAGATCAATTATGACCCTTGCGTTGCGTGTTGACACCAATGCATCTGACGTTTCAGATAACGTCATATTCGTTGAGAATTCACTGACAGTGTACGTAATTGATATTTAATTAATTCGAATCTTTCATATCAATAAAACAAATCTTAAAAGCCATAATGGGATTTAAAGTGGTGTAAGATCAATCATTGCAAGAAATGTTAAATCAATCTTGTCATAAACTCGAGTCGAAATTTCATTAAGCAGCCTTGCCTCTTGAATAGGCTTTAAGTATCTTTTCTTGTCTTTCCCTAGAAATTCTAATTACTTTATAATTGCTTATCAAGTAGGGAACTTGTTCAACTGTAGTCCAAGGAAAGCAGCTAAATGTTTCTCCTCTTAAACGACGAAACTAGAGGTTTGTACGGTAAAATAGCAAGAAAAGCTAATCTTATTTCTTTTGATACGCGCTGAATCAGAGAAGTGACGCATCCTTCAGTTTACATTAAATGCCTCCATCACATTTTCGTCCATTGAAATTAATGGTCTCTTTTAATTAAAAACACGTACTATTATTTGTTTAGAATTTAGGGTTAAGTTTTCTAGTTAAGATAAAATAAATACTACGTCAAACATGGTTAAATTTTTTCGGTTCATTGACCCGTTTACAACAAGAATTTAGATTAGACAGGTATGTCGGTTTGTATGGCTACATGTAATAACTCCGGAATGAATTTTCATTAAATTTTTCTTTAGGGCGCTTAGTAAAATTGATTGACGCATTTCAAATTTTTTTAAATGTCGCTCGAAACAAGGGATAATTTACGACAAGACATGTCAAGCGTAACTTGTTAAATATTTATCGAATTAGAAATGTGTCTTAGCAAACTTTTAACGAAAAATAAATTGTTTTTATTACGGTTTTAAAATAATTTTCAGATAAAAGAATTGTGAAATTGAGATAATTTAAAGCAAATGATAGGATGCAAGATGGTTGTTCAAAAATGTAGTCGTTTCTCCATTTTAAGTCCTATTTAGGTCTAGATAATTATGTTTTACTGAACTTGTGGTGGAATGACGAAGAGTAACAACAGCAAATAGACGGGAGTTTTAAAAAAAAAACTTAGAAATAATGCAGTAAATATAGAAATATTGCAAATTTTTATTGAAAATATTTTGTTCTTTCGAGATTTACGATGTAACTGAGGCCTTCGCTCTTCTGGGATGTTGCGCAGCGTATTTTGATAGTAGTTTACCGACGTTTCGGGACAACCTATTGGTCCCGTCTTCAAGGGTTAAGCATTCAAAGCCCCTCGAAAATGTAACTTATATGCTGTCCCGAAACGTCAGAAAACCACTACAAATATACGCACATATCAATAAATACGTTGTTACATGCATGCGAGTGTCGTACCTCAGGGCACTAAAGCACTACAGCGAAGACGGTCCATTTGTGTACAGACACTAACACTGGACCTAAGAACTGGGAAAGTGACTACGCATCGGGGCCTTGGCAACAAAATTTTAGGAAACAATTTCTCATATTCTGTGCGGGAAGCCACAATTGTTTCCGTTCCTGTGCCCTAGATAACTTCACGTACAATAGGAAGAAAAACGGACTACCTTCATAAAATGAGGGGCGAAATTTTCATTCTTGTGTTAAAAGAGGAGTTAATTCCTTAGTTGGACCCAAATTCTATACATGTGATTTAGAGTGCCTTCTATCGTAACACACAGAATAAGAAAACCCTAACACCAAATTCAAAGAAGGAAACTATGAAAATTTGTAACGTATCTTCGACATAACAACATATTTAATTAAATTTACAAGTACCTCGATATAACAGACATGAATTATTGACAAGCAGAAGTACTATATTCTTGAGCTCTTAACAGCCGTGAATGTTTATATTGTGGTCTTCTGTTTTATGAGATCTTACAAGAATTCAAATAGATTAACAACTTTAACAAACTCAACAACCTTAAAGGTTGCACAAAAAGCTGGGAATTTCTTTTGAAACATAAATCACATATAATATAATTTTATTAGATTAGTCTCAGTGCTATCCAAAGCCACTCGTTTTTCCTCTAGTTTGTGGCTTTATGTTGATGGTTGTGGTCAGTCGAAATTCTGTAACGTTCTTAAAATCTTCGAATTGAATTTAAATGGTAAATAGATGTTAAATACAACTTGAGAACTCTGGTGTGAAGTACTTCTCAATTTGTTGTATTTTTACTCGCCAGCTTCAGAAGTAGGAATGTCCAGAGCTACAACAATTTGCATTGTTTTTGCAGTTGTTATTCTGTTCAAAATAATGCCGGATTTTTTCAAAGCTTATTTCAGCCCATTTAACGGTAACTTCTTCTTAGAATTCAGGGTACTCGTTTTTAGTTCTACTTTGAACATTAAGCATATCTTATAGTGTTATTTTTACGTTTATCTCCACAGTCATTTCCACAAAATATCAGAACACTCCATCTTCCTTCAGTCACTTTCTTCTTACGCAATGGTAAGAAATCCTCAAGAAATTTACCTGGGATGACATATGGAAAGCAAAATGTGAGAGTAGAGTAAAATTGTACTGTATCGAATATAATTTAATTCGTTTAGGTACATTTGTATCACCAAATTCTTTGGCGAATGTTGGGTATCAGGTTCGGTCCTATACCGAAGGTCACACAATTTTAATATAATACAGAATTCCTTTTCACAAACTTCCACGGGCGCTAAGCGAAGGTACCCCAATATAGGTGTGTGGGACTACATCGATAGCGGACTGTGTTGTTATCAATAAGAAATGTTGTGGAGATAAGTAAAACTGTTATGAATTTAAATACTTGTATTCTGTGCCCTATACAGTCACACAACTCTTCTGCATTTAAAATCACAGTCTCTCTTATCTTCTACCTGTAGTTCACAAAAGTGTCATAATTTCCAAATCGTGATTCAATAATTCTCTGTGAGTTCTGACTTTTTTTGGCGGCAAGTATTTACATTAACATCTTCTGGGGCGTCGTGTCACGTAGTTAGAGGCGTTCTTTAATCTATCCTTAGGACAGAGGTAAGGATTTCTTCCGAAACATTGATACCTGTCCACCAGACATCTGTCACACCATAAAAATCGTAACGTTATTAAATATCGTTTGACTCTCATCATTCACAATTGATAAATAAACATTTCCACGATTAAAAGTCCCCTTTTCATCGTCTACCTTATCTCACCTAATTTACGTACTACAGGGTCAGAAGCTTCTACTTTCAAATAAGCTAAAGATAAATTATTGTGTTCGGTGTCAATCGTTAACGAACAGGAAACCAACTTCAAGGCATGACCAGGTACCTGACTGGAGCTCCGTTATAGGAGATAGGACCGACCGTGGCAAATAATTTGATGGTTCAGTCCGTTCGACAAAAAGTGATGATGAGTTTGGAGAATGAAGATTGTTTTCGTCACTTCTGTCACGCTATTGCGCGAGATAACGAGTCTTCTCTGACGAACAAACGTATTTCTTGCATGCTGAAAACTCCTGTGAGAAATCGTGGTGTATAACGCCATCTTCGAACTCAAGATTCGCCATATTTTCTCCACCTGCATACGTTAGTTTTTTCTATGTTGTTTATTGCCCTTCCCTCCTCTCTTATATTTTCATTTCTGTATTATTTAAGTTTTTCCCTTCTATTTTCTATTCTTGCTCTTTTCTTCACTTCCTGTTCCTCCCATGTCTTCTTTATTTCTCCCTTCCTTCCTTCTTTCTTTCTTTCTTTGTTTCTTTATTTGCTTTACGTTTCCTCCCATTCTTCGAATTTTCATTTCTTCCCTCTTATTTTCTGTTTTTTTCATTTCTTCCTTTCTTCCCCCTTATCTTCTGTTTTCTTCTTTTCTTGCATCCTTATTTCTGCTCTCTTTTTCTTCTTGATATGATATTTTCTCTCACTATCTTTCTCTGTGTCTCATTTCTTGCTTTCTATATTTCAACTTTATTATACATTAGTATCCATAATTGTGATAATTTTGCCGTTACAGGAAGTATAGCCAAATCTTTCGGTGTCGTTGTGATAGGCTTATCTGGTAAACGACACTTTTACCGTTGGAGATATTAATATGGCAGAGTTGGAAAACGAGGACGATATGTTTCTTTTCATTCACGCCGAATTAAAAATATGTGCATATTACGCAATCCATGCACAGAAGTTCAGGACATTCAGTTTAGGACTTTGGAGGTGATGGGACAATTATCGTTAGACATGTAAGTGAATTAATCCTTTAAACCGTAGTTATATCAAGGTGTACTATTTGGTTCTGACCTTCAGAAACTGTGGATTTTTCCAAACGGGTTATGTAATACGTTCCTTGTGCTTCTCGCAACAAAAAAGCGATTTTTATCTAAAGAATAATAACAGCTTGGTCTTGGAAAATTAGATAGGCCCTGTTCATTGTGAGGTACGAAATTAACTTTTAAATATTAATTAATTAATTAATTTGAAATTAAAGGAGAAGCAAATGGACATGATTAAATCCCGGCCGAGTTGATTAAAGGAGGAAGAAAATAGCTTAAGAAGATTATTTAGGAACTCATTTTAAAGATATGGGAAGAAGAGATGGCACCACATGAGTGGAAATGTGGAGTAATATGTCCAGTTCATAAGGAAGGGGACATGATGATATGTGGTAGTTATAGAGCAGTGACACTGCTATGTGCTGCATGTGAAATTCAAAGAAATGTTTTATATATATAAACTTAGTTCCTTTTCATCATCCGTCACAAGTTAAGCCTCGAAAGACCTGCTTAGTCCTCGTCTAATAGTCTACTCAAAGGTCTTCCAAGTCTTCTTCATCCATTTGATCTATAATTCAGCATATTTTTTTGGCGTCCTGTCGTTTTATTCTTGTTACATGCCGTGGACAATTTTATTTGTTTTTTCGTATTTTCTCTTTAAATTTTTCTGCTTTCGGCTCTTCCAAAAATTTTTTTTTGTAGTTAAAAAGAGTGTTCCCCGCTGTTCTTCTGAAAAATTTCATCTCGATTGACGTCAGTTGTTCTTTTATCCTTTTTTCTCAGTGTCCAAATTTCGCTTCCATATAAAGGGACGAGGAAAAGCCAGTGCAATATATTTTTCATTCTTCACCAAAGTTGGTTTGAAAGTGTCGCTTAGAATTCCCAGCATTTTAAAAAATTTTGTTAGTTTTGTTGGATATATTTTTCATTTTCATAGGAGATATTTTAAACTCTTTATGTATTGTAAATACATGTTACCCACAACGAATTTACATCTAACTGGATCTTGCCTTAAAAATGCTATCGTCTCAGATTTTTTCGGTGATATTTCCTTTCCAAGTTGTTTCTCTATGCTGTGTAATGTGAATTACAAGACATAGGAATTATCCTGTAAATTATCCTCTGAATCTACTAGAATGACTTGATTGTCTGCATAAAGCAGTGTGTTTATTTTTGTACTGATTGATAAAGTAATTTTTTGTGTAAACCTGGTTCCATTTTATAATTCTTAATTTATGCAGTTTTGAACAGTGGGTGATAAAGAGCAGCCTTGTCTGACTCTGTAATTAATTATATATTCTTCTGATAACTGATGGTTTATCTTTACTATTGCCTGTGATATTATGGTTTTGATATCCTTCCATTCCCAAACTTTATTGCTTCTTTCTGGAATTCCTTGTAGTTTCTGTTGAACTATTTGTTTGAATAGCTATCGTGTACTTTCGTCATTGAGTAATTTAATTTTATAAAGACGTATGTTTTTCTTTTCGTGCAGTGTTTTTGTTAAATGTAACCATTTTGGTGTGAGTACTAATTCAGCCAAAATCAAGAAGTGATCTGAACAAATATCACTTCCTCTGTAAACTCGCACTTCTAGGAATAGTTCTGATATCTTCCTATTTGCATAAAATAGTCTATAACTGTTCCGGAATTGTGATCTGGCCATGTGTATGTATATTTTTGTGTTTATAGATTGAGCTCATTATTTTCATGTTGTTATATGTGGCAAAACCTGTATGTGGCAAAACTGGTATTTGAAACTTGTTCCAAGATGCCTACAATATTATGGATTGCAGAATTTCCTATTCTAGCGTTCAGGTCACCTGCGAGTAAGATGTAATCATTTTTATTAGTTTTGTTTAATATTGCCTGTAACTGGTTACGAAAGTCTTCGTTTTTTTCAACTCTCCCTTCTTCTGGGGTTTATAGTGCATTAATTAGTTTTACCTCAGTTATTCTTTCCCTCGAGTTTGTGCACGTAATAAAGGTGTGTTTGACTGATAATTAATCCAAATCATTACATCCGCTTGTGTTTGCCTACTTCTGTTTACACCACTATATATTACTATTCAATAAATTGTTTCCATTGTACCCTTCATTTTCTATTTTGATTCTCTTTGTGCTACTATTTTAATTTTTTTCTCATTTAATATACTGCCCACTTCTTCTTTGTGAACTTTTCGCCTTACATTCGAGATTGCATATTTCATTATATTTTTCTTCTTCTACGGTCTCTTAATCGTTTTCTTGCCATAGCCAATCATCAAGTTTGCAGTCCTGTTTTCCTCATATTGGGGCTTGAGAGCCATACTTATTTCCCTACGGCGGGTTACTAGCCTACTGCTAGGTAGTCCAGTGGTAGGTTTGTCACCTCTTAGTCTCTGGAGAGACATGTTCTGCAGAATTTCCTCTGCGGAAGATTAAACAATTTTACCGCTGTGGCTCTGTCCCCAGCGCCTCCTTAACTGAGGCAGGTTGCACCACGGGCAGGTGAGGATCGGGTTTGGATAGGAGATGTTACTGAATGCACTTCAGTGCCCCTTGCCACCCATATTCAAAATATGCTAAATATTTTTTAATTTAAGATGATGTTTCGAAAAATTAATGAAAATTTAGGCCTTCATAGAGATGAAATTTCTTATAGTGGGGATCTGACTTGCAACACCACGTGGTCTGGCATGTGGTAATACATGTTGCAGAGACATTCATTGTTTCGTTTAATTCAGGAAACTGGAGCTGTATGTTTCTCTGGAGCGGTATTAAGTACCTACCAATTTATGGAGTCATTCAGAGAAACGCAGCAGGAAAGTTAATGGAAACCCATGATTCATTACACAAACGTATAGGCCTACAAGTAAACCAATATGATGTTTATTCACCGAGAGAAAGAATAAATTGCCGTGAAATAGTGCCTGCAGTGATGAAAACGGCATACAAGTGTCATGCAAAATTCTTCAAGAATGGAAACCACACGGCAGACCTAGGCGTACATGCGAGTATAATATTAAAAATGGTTATTAAAAAATAGAATGAAGGGATGAGGAATAAATCTGTTTCTCTCAGGACAGGATTCATTTGTGGGCTTTTGTAGGAAGCTAGTTTTATTTCACCTTTCATAAAATGCGGGAAATTTTTAACTAGCTAGCCAAATGTGACGTTTCAAGAGGGATTGTGCAAAAAGAAGTCAACTGTACTTTTAATGTGCAAGTTTCGCCTTCTGCAGTCTAGCCGATCTTGTAATGGTTTTCATTGCATACGCTCCTACTGTTAATTTGCCTTTGTGCCCAACTAATGCATGTTGGTATGTATGGAGTAGTAGAAGTAAGGCTTCATGGATTCTTAATATCTGCGCCAGACAGAGTAATATCCCAACTTCATTTTCGGGCGTTATTTCTGTGAGAAGGTTTACGTAATATAGAAACTGGGGGGGTTGCAGGGTCGATTTGAACAACATGGCAAAGACATGATTCGTGCCTTCATCGGGAATGCATGCCCAAACACCCGCCCCTCAGCAGGTCACTTATATTTGTACAGCAGAGAACAAAATCTTAACAGTCCAATTTATAGTGATGGAGAAGGTCTTCATAGTCACCAGACTGTACCTACTTAGCATCAGGTCGACTTAAAGAAAAAGTCTTCGTACTCACTTCATTAATTAGAGAGCCATTTCCTCCCCTCTCTTCCCTTCCCACTTCGCCAACTTGTTCCCTCCCACCCTCCTGACCCTCTGCCCATTTACGTGATCTGACCTGCAGTTAATGGCATCCCAGGTAGGAGTTGTACTATGTTATACAAAAACATATAATATGTAGTTTGAACCGACACGTCAGTGACGTGAATCGTGTTAGCAGCAAATGATCTATATCATGTTTTGAAATGAGCAAGCCTTTTCCCACGATAACCATTTCCTGTTTTCAGACAAGTAATAAAGATTTACGGTTTGGAGAATTTAAAAACTGTGATGGAAATAAACCTTCACGTGCGTCGGTTTCTACTAGTAGGACCTGCTTATTGAAACACTCTGTAATTGACCCCACACAGTGCGTATTTGCTTCACACTACCTCGCAATTAACAGCAAGAATTTTCCCAGACAGCGCCAAAAAAATTAATTTTAATGGACGAGCAGCGTGTTTTCAGTAGGGTCGGAGTTGAACACTTCAGCTATTGTATCAGTAAATTTGTTTCAGTAAGCTAAAATAATAAACCCTCTAAGCTCTCCGACAAAGTTTTAGTTTATTTTTTTAATCCTATATTTTATCTAAACATAAAATTTTGCAGTAAGATAACACAAAGTTTGTTGTATTGTGGGAGATTATATCCTTTCAAATGTTGCAACAATAAAATCGGGCCTTTAAACAGTGGTATATAAAGGGCCCCTGCGGCGTGGGAATTTCTGTCTTTCGTTGTGGGGGGGGGGAGGCCTTGAAGAACAGAGTATTGTAATGTTGTCTTGAGTATCTTCGGACTGGATCGCATTCCACTGGCAAGCCAGTATTCTGGGCACCTGTTATGAGATCTTGGAATAAGTTCGCTAGCAATTTTAGGGTCCCTATTATCATGTCGCAGGGCTACCCCCCCCCCCCTCCCCGACCGATTATCTACGCCATTACCTTTAGAGATGCAAACACCACATTTATATTAAAAAATAACGTTTCTTTCTCCGTTCGCGCAGTTTCTAATAGCCCATTTATTCGAAAATTTGCCTTGCATCTTGTTCTTATTAAAAAGATTCACTACGAATGATAGTCTGGATTATTTTATCTTCCTTGCAAATTACTTGAGAAATTTATCGTAGTCGTCATTTACCGAAACTGTAATTTTTTCATCTCTGGTGATTAGTTGAGCAAAATTGGCATGAAAACTTTCTTTTTTCTCTGTTTCTACTGCGTCTACTTTTGTGTTACTCACACGGTGAACTTTTCTAGAATAAATGTATTTTCCAACAAATGCAGTCGTGATACAACATAACACGTATACACTACACTACACTACACTACACTACACTACACTACACCGATCTGTAGTACACATATCGCTGAATATATCAGTACGAGATCGGTTACATCATATGAATTAAAACCAGATGTTTGTATACACTACTCATACAAGAAAAAAAACTCTGAATTAACAAATGGATTGACTATTCATTAATGTATAATTTAATAAAAGTGATATCAGTATTGACAGCTCCTAATGCGACGTACAGTACAATTAAAGTATTATCAAAACATTGTAAATTATTAATAGCATCATTTTTATTTATTTTATACATTTTGTGTATTTTAGCAACTAATGTTTTAATTAGGCTTTTACATATATATATATATATATATGAATAAAATTTAAATCATAATATAGGTTCGTACAGCTTGTTGTAGTAACTCCATGAAGATGGCACCTGGATGCCGAAACAGGTAGGAGTGTTTTAAGTGTGTTATATTACAAAGTATACTTGGAAAATATACTGCTTTTGTCTACTTTCCTTGTCGTTTGTATTAAAAATTAAATTTTGTAGGTGGT
>Ga0131853_10007230_pt1 | contig 20073 bp, 12 predicted proteins | sample TergutLab28metaG_FD_92764 | JGI IMG/M metagenome (GOLD analysis project Ga0131853, IMG submission 92764) | Labiotermes labralis P1 segment gut microbial communities from Petit-Saut dam, French Guiana - Lab288 P1 (version 2) (version 2) | ecosystem: Host-associated > Arthropoda: Insects >... | reverse complement strand
TTGTTGTTGTTGTTGTTGTTGTTGTTATGAAGCCGGTACTGACGTGGCAGCAACGTTCTAATCTTCAGTAACCGATTCTAGGCCACGTCATGATACTATGGTGTGGCCTTCTCGTAGTTTCTCTTAGTCATTTTAAGCGAATTCGGAAATGGAACGTTCAAATAAGCTTCGATCTGCTCCTTTCAAACACTGTCCGCTTGCAATTCACTATCACTTTCTAACCTCAATCACTAGAACAAGTACTTCAGTTAGACGAGAATCAATCAAAAGATAGGCAAGCTAACACCACAGACATCAGACGTACATGGATTCACTCCCTTTTTAAGTTGTATCGACAAAACGAAATCACGTTCACAAGGGTCTGTACTGTACACAACTATCGCCGAGACGTTTATAATGCGCCGATTCGGACCAAAATATAGCTAGTGTGACAACGTTTCGTTTATAGACCAACGATACCAATTTACGTGGAAATCCGAATAGCAGTTTCACAAGTGAGACATACGGAAACTTACTTCGGGAAACGTGAGTTGTTGCGGTATATCTCCATATCACATTCTTTTTGCACAGTCACGAACAGCGCCTGTCAGCTTCGTCACGTCCGTTCATCCGTCTGTCCGTAAATATCAGGAGGGCCCCCCCCCCCCCTCCCAGACGAATTTCCGTGACATCTGATACTGGGGACTTTTAAGATAATCTATCCAGAACATCCAAATTTGGTTAAAATCAGGCACAAATTTCGGGCAATTTACGTGAAGAGCTAAGTATGTTTTTATTTTTGCCAGCAACATTAAATGGCCATAAAAGCGCTATCTTCGAATAACATTGTTATCAGGCTGTTAGTATAACAGACGAACGCGAACGCGCCATACTGTTACGTTTTTACTTTATACTGCACTGCTTATCTCGTTTTTTTTTTTTTTTATTTTTTTTTATCGCCGGACTGAGCATTGAAGAGCGGGCGGCACCAGCCATGATGTCGTCCGATCTACGGCGAATAATTCGGTGATAAAAAACAAAATACTATCTGTACTATATTCCGTCTTCCTGAAACATAAGTGAAAGATTAGGCAGTGTAGAGAATGAGTTATATAAAACACGTTGGGATGCACTGCCAAGTTTGAATCAGTTCAACGAACCGACTACTAGTGCAGTTTCGATGCGGTTCGCTGAAAAGTGCATGTTTGTTAATAGGCTGAAATGCGACCTAGCATACGCGAATTCGATCCCAGCCCAGTCCATTTGAACTTCGTGATGGACAGCGTTTCATTGTGCAAAGTTTTTCTGTGGGTGATATGGTTTTCTCCAGTCAGTCTCATTGCACCAGTGCTCCAGAATCATCGTAATACTACTCCTATCAACAGGACAAGTGGGAGAAGCCTGGGAACCTTTTACCAAAGCGATGCTCTTTCGGATATCGTGGAGCACTGGACAGAGAAGTACCGTCATATTTGAATGTGAAATCACTGTGTGAAGGTATCTTTTCGCAAGAATAATTGACGGAAGGGCGGAGAAAGGAACATGTGGTGTTAAGTCGGGGGGGGGGGGACGAACAAACGAATGAGCAGGAAAAAAGAAGCCCAAAAACTGTGTTAGTACACAACCCACAGCCGCACCACGCTTATCGCACATATTTGCGGCTGTTCGCAGTTTGATTAAGAATGCACTATCGCGTAAGTCAACACAAACACCGGCTTCCTGACGCCAGATATATGAGGTAAGTCAACAAGGACTCGAACCAGGCTCTCTGAACAAACCCTCGATTTCATTTCATTTCTCTGGCTGAATGAATATCATTGTTGCCATCACCACCGAAGACCAAACGTCAAAATGCAGTGGTCACACACTTCCCCCAGACAAATGCTAAAACAGAGGCACAGTATCTGGAAACAGCAAACAGTTGCGTCCTCTCAACCCTCTCATTCGCGTTATCACATTCGGTCTTACTTGACACTACACAGTCGCGGTAGTTGGCAATGTGTCCTACAATCAGCAAACCATCATCCTATGTCCGATCCCACTTGTTCGAGTGGACAGAACTTTATCCCTCCACCCAGATTTTACTAAAGAAAACTACTCAAAAGAGTAAAGGTCTAAGCGGCCAGAGCGTGAAGTTGACCCCTAGCAACTAATTAGTTCCGCATCTCTCCTATAGGCTTCAAAACGAGATGCTCACGAGGCTACGAGAACAACTTTACCCTTTATCTTAAATCGCCAACCTACTTTTTCACCTTTCAGGTGACCGCTCTCCATAGGCGCTCTCACCAATATTCTGAACGCATTTCTTGCCTCCGCCTAACACCATGGATTTCATCACCCTAACACAAACAGGTGACCAATATCAATTACAAACTCTCTGGTTACGTAATGTCTTGGAACTGATTCCTAGGTGCCTGCGTATTTCAGGCTTTAACACCGCCCGAGGTATGAGGAAGCAATCGGCTGCCTTGACTTCGTTAACACTTTGCGTTACGTAACTGCATTCAGATGCAATCAAATGCATTATCAGCACAAGTAACTCTGGGATGGAACGGAAAATAACACCGACACGTCCGGCCTTCGGTGATCGTGAGATGACGAATAGTGTTTGTTGTACGGCGGTGTTTGTCAACCGGTAGTCCGCGCAGCTCAATTTACACCGGTCCGCATTTTAGGTTAGCGTTGTGCTGTGCATGCAGTTCACCTAAGTTGGATATTTTCATTTACTACTAAGTGATTCCTGCAAAGCAATCCCATTACAGGCCTGGACAGGCTCTGAGGGTTCCAGGAGGATAAGGCTCCCAGATTTCAAGACAGTCGACACATGAAGGTGGTAAGGTTGTCAGCCCTATGCACCGGCCGCCTTTACCCCCAGGAAATATTCCTGGTACTCATTTCTGTTAGAGGCTGAGTCAACCCCAGGACAATAGTGCGGCCGGAAGGATTATGTCAATAAAAAATTACAGTGACACCATCGGTAACCGAACCCGCAACCTTCCGGCTTGTAGCGTAGTGCCTCAACCAAATGCGCCACCGCGTGCCTCCCACGGATCTGACAATACGAAGACTTATGATAAGTTCATAGAGACCTAACTTACCTCAAAATAAGTTACACTAAAGTAATGCAATTGCTTGTACATCAAACAACACTACGAGTCCCGCTGATCAGTATTCTACTTTGTGAAGAATTCCCGATCAACAGCATTCTATTGTCTCATAAATATAAGCTTATATTCAGGGTCGGTTCAACTCACTAGGCCAATGGTCCTCAAACTTTTACGCTGGCGTACCACTAAGTGAAATTTAACAATCTCAATGTATAATCAATGTTCTTTGCATAGTGTGTTTTTTATTTCCTGCTTCACCGATAAGTGCCAGCCCAACGCTCCTCCTGACTCTCTGCCAGGGTTGTACGCCGTACGTTGGGGAGGTTTAGGAGTAGACGACGGGGGAGCTAGATAAACGAACGCAGTGATAGTAACCTTTAGAAAGTCTAATAAAGAATCACATGAACGTTCGGCCGGCGCTTATAGGTCGAGCAGGAAAAGATACACCCCATATTTAACAACAAAACTAATTCGAAAAACTGGCTGACAGCAGAGATAAGTTATAGTACAATGTTGCCCGCAATACTCTTAGCAAATATGTGCGGTTTACGTTTTATTTGCTTTTTAAAATGTTTGTTCTTATATTTAGACTTATATTAAGGCCGCGTGCCATACAAAACAGTTGTTGGCGTACTAGCAGTGTACGCGAACCATCGCTGAAGGCGGTTGCGTGGGCGGTAACAATTTGGGGAAAAAGTCGGGAGGCGCGATTAAAGAACTGTAACTGCAGCACTTCATAAAATCTATTACGCCTGGGAAGCGGACGTTGATCGTGCGGGGAGGTGACAGCAAGACAAGTTTCTCCTACTTCCTCGTTGTATCAGTTCTGCCAGAACTTCATCAATATACCTGGCGACTTACATTTTCTAAACTTGTCAGCAGCGAACTTAAGTCTCAAAGTCATTACTCTCAGGTCCTAGCGACTCCCCTGTATGCAAAAAGAACATGGACGCTTCTCACCCTTCTCATCCTTTGCCTAGTGGATCTTAAATTTACTTACGTCTCTTCATAAAACTCTAATATTCTTGTTCTTACTGTTAATTTCCGACCACAAACCTTCTAATTCGTTGAATCTACACCACGAATTCTCGGAAAATACTAAACATAAAACTTGCAACATTTAATTCCCACCAGACTTCATAATACGGCACGTGACAACCATATCATAACGTTGTCTTTTGTATGGTTTACCTCACAAAGGAAAGTGCCCAACCTGAAGATGGCTCATGAAAGGGCCGAAACATGTCGTTGAGATAAATTATGTAAGAACATCTTAGTAAAATAAACATTAAACAAGTTGTGTTTAACTTATTTTAGCTAAATTTTGTGATCCTATACAACACAACGGGAATGTCTCACCTGAGAGTTACGGCACGTGCGATAGATAACCTTCTTTTTCTTTTTTTTAATATCGTGCATTCAAAAACAGCGTCTATTCCATTCAAGTATGTGTAAACACAGTACATCGAGGTTACCATACGTTTAACTTGGCTAATAACATGTTGGTGGGGGGGGGGGCGGCAAATCGAATATACCTCTATTTTACGTCTCGTACATCACACATTTTCATTTTATTTTGTGTGTTTGTCTTCATACCGCCCAAATAATCGTTCAGAAAATATTTCTATTTTTTATTGGCCCGTCTTCAACTCAGCAGTCAAACAATATTCCTACGTAGAAAAAATATGGGAGGGGCATTCCCCCCTCCCCCCCTTGCACCCTACCCAAGTTACGCCTTAGGATGTCCCTCACCTGCGATGGTTGAATGGCTACATGTTGGAACTGTATCACGTGTTTATTCGTGCAGTAAACGACGATGTATCAGACCTACAGACATAAAAAAAAAAGGTAACGCAATCCCATTACAGGCCTGGACAGGCCCTAAGGGTTCCAGAAGGATGAGGCACCCAGATTTCAAGACAATCGGCACATGAAGGTGGCAAGGTTGCCAGCCCTATGCACCGGCCGCCTTTACCCCCCGGGAAATATTCCTGGTACTCATGTCTGTTAGCGGCTAAGTCAACCCCAGGGCCATAGTGCGGCCGGAAGGATTATGTCAATGAAAAATTCCAGTGACACCATCGGGAATCGAACCCGCGACCTTCCAGTTCGTAGCACAGTGCCTCAACGAACTGCGCCACCGTGTACACCACCTACATACATACGGTAGATTAATATTTAACGTGTAGCTGTGCCAAGATTCGGCGGTGGGATACCAGTCCGAAATTCGCTTGGATTTACGAGCAGGGGAGGAACTGTTGGAATGACCGGTATTCGATCGGGACTAAACTGGAATCGTCCCTAATGCGAATCACAAAGTCACCGCTGTGGAAAACCGATCAATGAGAACGAAATGATCGATGGAACCGAAATGTCAGGGCGGCAAAATGCCATGACTCATCCCCTGGGTTGCCTCATGCTGAGTCACTAGCCAGTGAATATTCTCATTACACAAAACATCACACGCAAACACAATCATGTGCTGACTGCATTTTAGCTACGGCTCGCGCGCAATATGAGGGTTGTACTGGGTTTGTGAGGAAGTGCGAGCACCGTTTCCTGTTTTCACGGATGACGGTCGACATATAATTAATCCAGTAACAACCAACCTTTCAAACAAGTTGTGGGCAAGTTTTAGATCGCGTGCAAGACAGGAACGCAGGTTCGAATCCTACGCGGAACACAGACTTTCTCTTTCGTTTGGACTGTAAGAGGTCTTGCGAAATACCCAACACGTATCCAAGAGACCTTCGTGTATCAAGAAGTAACATTATAACTATAACATTCACTATATATTCAGAGGCTGAACACGCCACAATCTGTAAAAGCGCTAAACAAATAATACTGAAGAGCAAAGCAAATAAATGTAGTATTGTTCCTGTGTACGTCATGAAGGCATAGAGTGTGGAGGTATATAATTCCACACTGATTTTTAACTTGGGCACTACATGGAGGTCAGTGGTCAGCTTCACGTCCCAGACACTTTGCCCACAGCACCCACTGAACAGAAGGCTGTGTGAGACCTACAGCCGAACTGAAAGCAAAGAGAAAAAATCTCTTGGCCCTACTGGGAATCGGACCACGATTACTCGGTCATCCAGTCCGTAGCCCAGTCTCTATACCGACTGCGCTATCCAAACTCCTAACAAGAACGAAGTTTATAAAATCGTACTTTACTGTCATTTCAATGCAGTTCAAACCCAAACAATGCTTTATGCATACCGTCGGTTATTTTTGCCTGATTTTAACCAAAATTGAAATTGTTCGACAGTTTCACGTAAAATTCCGCAATATCAAATTTCATGAAGATTCCATCAGCGGTTGTTAAACTCGTACATTTGGAAAGATAGAGCGATTTTTATGAGCGCTCAGTAGGGATTCGAACGCACCTACAAAGACGTCCAGCAAAGCGAAAAAATAAAAAATAAAGTATCAGAAGAATGAAAAGAATAAGAAAACCCTTATTAAGAGGGACCTTGAATGCTAAATACGTGACGGAGCTAAGAACCTCTGTGTAAGTCACGACTCGTTATGTGGTTTTAAAAGTACGCATCGTTTTACTGTTTCCGCGAAGACGCCACTGTAAGCCTAACGTCTCCTTGAACCTAATGCATTTCAAGATGAACTGTATTGCATCTCCAGCGATGAAGAGCGTTATGGAGCACACTGCATAGTAGGAACTCGGTGACATAACGCTCTTCACTTACTTCATTTATTGTCAAGGTTACAAACGATATGCTACACGCAAAAACACTCACTCTGTCTCACCCCCCACCCACCCGTGTTACAAGTCGTCATTTGTGTGTACGTGTATGAATGTATGAATGAATGAATTTATGTGTGTAATACGTACATAAAAACACTCAAAAATATATAAATAAATATATACATAATGCCTCAAAAAATGTATACTCACTGCAATGTGCACAAAAAAAACTCCCTACTTCATTTATCGGAGGTGGATATTTTGTGTGCACAGAAAGAAGTACTTGTGACCCATACTGGCACAGAACGACTATTCTACAGGTTCGTAGTTAACATTTAGGCACTCCTCAATTGGAAGGAATGGCAAACGTCAACCAAGGTGTGTATTGGGATGGCTGCACACGACCCTTCAGCTTCTTCCCGTCAGTGGTTCTGGCTTTATACAGTACGAAACGTTGCATCCTTCAGATGCCCCCACAAGCGAAAGTCAAAAACGGTTAAATCAGATGAGCGCGGGAGGTACTAAAAATTTCCTCCACTTCCTCTTCGTCGTAATCAGTCGGTCAGGGAAAGTTTCAAACCAGTAGTAGCTCCTGATATCTCGAGGGCAATATTGGTTTGGGTACCCCATCACGTTGACAGTAAAATTTCCCATTCACATACTGTCGACGAATGGCAGGCACAATGGGTATCCAAAGCAAGTTGAGGTACGAAGGGACAGTACCTGTTCCTTCAAAAAACAATGGCCCAACGAAACCTCTGGATGACATTCCACACCAGACCGTGAGCCCTGGTAAATTCACTTCTTTGTCCACCATGAATGTGCGGATTTTCAAGGGACCAGTGAAAGCAATTTGACGATCCACTGTGCAACTGACCTTAAATGAGACTTCACCCGACCAAACAATCTCGTTCACAAACCCTGCATTCTCTATCACATTCCGTTGAAATTAGTCACAAAACTTCACGTCTTGATCAGAATCATCTTCATTCATGGCATGTTGCAGCTTTCGAGGGTAAGGTTGCCACCTACTTCTTTTCAAAATGCGGTGTACACTTGTCCTGCTAATTCCTGCCTCGTGAGGACATCATCTTACGGATTTTCTGGTGACCGTAAGAAGTGTTGCAACACCACATCAAAAGAGGCAGGACTGGTTTCATTGTACGGTTTCCCGGATCATTTTTTGTGCACACTTTGTTGCATAATTTCGGACTCAAAATTGTCACAAACACGTCTAACTGTTACTCGTGTTGCGAGTTTCTGTTGTCAATTCACGCCGACGGAGCCTTTGGACTTCGCACACATTCTCAAATTTCGAGTATCACTGCAAAATTATCCTGCGTTACTCGAGCGTCAAGCGCTCTGGCGTCGTTTTGTTTTGTTGACTAAATCCCGAACAGCACTGTTGGTGTTCATGCCATTAGCGTTATCTTTTCAGTGAAAGCCACACTACATAAAGTTCGTTTTATTTTGGTTCCACAATGAAAATGTCCGGAGATATATTCTACTAAAATATGTATACATTTTTTGGCAAATTCTGTAGAGACGACCTTCGGAAAATTGTACTTTGAAGATCGAATATAGTAGTATAATATTAAAATTGACGTTTAAAATCTTTCAAGAGTGTCACGGCAAAAAATTAGGAACTGCAGAACTCACTGCCTTAAATGTGTCCGCTAAATATTTCCTGTTAGTAGAATGTCAGTATTTATATGATGTATTTGATAACTGCAATTTGGTTGACACCCGGTGGCGGTAGTAAAATACACATTTACACACAAACAATACGCAGAATAACACAATGAAACAAAATACACAGAACATACATAACAATACTTACTTACTTACTCCATGGTGCAGAGTCCTTCTTGAGAAGCTAACTGGTTTGCAGCTAGTCAAGAAATTCCCCGCATTTCACGGAGCCCGAAGGTTCGTTACCGCACTCACAAGCGTCCGCCACCTGTCCCTATCCTGGGCCAGCCCAATCCAGTTCATATACCCACATTCCACCTCCTGGAGATCCATCCTAATATTATCCACCCATCTACGCCTAGGTCTCCCCAGTGGTCTCTTTCCCTTCTGATTCCCCACCAAGACCCTATACAACCCCTCACCTCACCCATACGCGCAACATGCCCAGCCCATCTCATTCTTCTCGATTTTATCACCCGCACAATATTAGGTGAGGAGTACATATCATTCATACTTACTACTAAGTAAAATCACGATTTAAATCTCAGACTGACACATACATAACAATAAGAATACATAAACATAAAAATAAGAATACATAAACATGACGATAAAAAATTAAACAGAAACATACAAAACATACAACAATATATACAACGATAAAAAATGGAACCAAAAGGATATGAAAGAATGTGATAAACGAAACAGCCATAAAAGCAGCCAACTTCGTATGATCCATATATCTTCTGATAATGTTAGACACCCTGTTACTAAGACCTTCACTACACTTCACCCAACTACACTTCATTCCACTTGTCGACACTTCGCTTCCTCTCATTTAGACTTCACCCAACTACACTTCACTACCATCTCATTTGGCTTAACACCATTTAAAGTTCCTACCGCTCCATTTCACCTCACATCACTACACTTCACCTCACTTCACTTCACTGCACTTTTAGATGATTTTCGCCACACTTCTATTCCTTTCATTTCACCCCGTTTATAATTGCTTTCTTAACTCCGTTTCTAAAAAACTTCGGTTTACAAGGGACAGTCCCTAACGCTTCTGCAGGTAGTTGGATCCAGTTTTTAATGGTCCTATTTACAAAAGAATACTTCCCGATGACCGTTCTTTGCTTCCTACCCCTAATTTAAACATTACTATTACTATTAAACCTGGCTATTACCAACACGACCATTAGCACCTTCATTTCACATCATCACACTTTATCTAGGTTCCACCTGATATTATCCACTAACATAAGGGCGTCCGGGTGTTTCCAATAGTGGACAAATCCGTAGGTGTGCGCGCCGCATAAATGTGTTTACTGATAACAATAATTAAGTCACCTGTTAAAATATACCGATTTTTAGCAGCGATAAAAAGTTGTCCACGTAACAGTTTCACAAGACTGTCTACTGCAATATTAGTTCCTGTGAGTTGCGTAACTAGGTACACAAAATTAAAAATTTCAGGAAGGCCGCAGTCACACGCACCGGCACTAACCACCTACTGTGGATAGTCTTTCACTGTTGATATTTTCAAACGCGATTCTCGAACCTAAGTTTTGTAAGCAACGTTATTTCTTCTTCCCCAATACGTGTTCCAAGTCCCGCCTGCTGCATTCTGCTTGAATTTAACTAACCTAGCATTGATATGCGAACAGTCTGAATTCAGATTTTTCTGTTAACCGAAATTGAAAAATTCAACGTCGCTAAGACCAAAGTCCGCCTCTGCTAACTGAAACAGAAGGTTCAATACCGCTAATATCTGTCCGCCAGTGAACACACTTTTCAGCCATGTTCACCCACTTTCCATTCTCGCCTAGGATCAATATTGGCCTATTTTTCTAACTAAAATGGAAACAAGCAGAGTTCTGAGATAACCTCAGCTTCCTTCTCAATGGATACTGGTGGTCCTTACCTGGGGGTAAAGCGCTGTTAGACTGTCATAGGATATTCAGCCAGAAGCAATACTGAAATTAAAACCGAGAAGTGACAGCTGAGATACTCGGGAAATAACCTGTCCCAGTGTCACTTTGCCCACCACAAAGCTCACATGGACTGCCCAGAAACCTTTGTGAACCGCGAGAGACACCATAGACATTCGCCTTTAGGTAGATCCTCAAATGACGTATGGCATCTTGGGGAAAAAAAATGCAGGTTTTATTAAGGTCATATTTTATAGGATGCTACATCGCGTTTGTGAGGCTAGTGCTCCCCTATCGTACCGAAGGCTGGCCCCTCACAAAAAAAAATGAACATATGCTCCGAACCTTTCAAAGACTAATATTAAGAACGATCTATGTGCCAATTAACGGACACTGTATATGAATACAGATGTTTATTCATGACCTTTATAAAGTATACAACCGGAAACATTTAAGGTGATCAAAGCAGGAAAGTTGAGGTGGATGGGACACCTCTGTACAATACAAAGCACGAGCAAGATCCAAGCAGGAAGCCAAAGTTCCATAAACCAACACCACCAGACGAGTTGGTAGACTTGCTATTAAGTGAATGGATTCAGTGGTAGAAAATCTGAATGTAGTAAGCGTTAGAAATTGCAGGCAGAAGTCGCAGGATCTGAACCAATGAAACGCAATAGTAGAAGAGACCAAGGCTCATGATGGACTACAAGCGGCGGCGGCGGCGGCAGCAGCAGGAGTGGTGGTGGTGGTGGTGGTGGTGGTGGTGGTGGTAGTAGTAGAGAGGAGGAGGAGGAGGAGGAGGAGGAGGAAGAAGAAGAAGAAGATGATGATGATGAAGATGTTTACAGGAAGTCAAAAACAATATGGCGATCGTGGGAATATGTCATTAGCTTTCGGTATGACGGCTATAACTAATGAACCACTGAAGCTACTCCTCTAAAACAGTGTAAAAAGACAGACCATAATCAAACACTATATGTCAAAAATTACAAAATATGGCGACGATTCAAACTTTGAGGTTAAATCCGATTAATGTGTATAGAAACTGTATTGAAACGTAAGTAATAATTTTTTCACAAAAATAAATTAAAACCACAACAACAATACTTCAGCTAACACATGTGCAACTAGAAATATACGCAACAGAAAAGTCTGCTTCATGAGTTCTACTCGGATCACGTGTCTTATGTTATCCTCCGATAGGACCTACAAGTGATCACTTCTGTATGTATCTCTAGTCTCGAACCAGCTACACGTCTAATCCAACGAAACCGCCTTTCTTTAATTAACCTAACAATACTCTGTATATATATCACGAAGCATATCGTGTCCAATTTGGTTTACCCAAAATTTCCAATTTGCTCTTTCTCTGCTTGGTCCAAATATTTTCTTGAACACTTTACAGTTTACGTCTTCCATGAAACAAAAAAAGACTACACCGTACATTGAAAACAAACAAGTGGTAAAATGACTTACACAAAAAATGGTGACCCAAGAAACGAGTATTAACACGGAAGAGCAGTAGCCTATCTGACCTCTGGCACTGACCGAATATATTGCAACACATGGCAAGCATGTTGGCCTATTGACTGCTGTTCCCTACTGTACGAACTGGTAACTGTCGTCATATCAACATGATCTGGGTTATCAGAGCACAGGTCAGGCCAGGCCAAAACTAAGCCACTGAAAAGTTTCACTGTTACGCGAGCGACTTGAAAGTATAGGACTAATTTGTAAGGAATTCAGTCCTAGGTCAGTTGGGTAAAAGAATGAAGGTGAGTGAGAGGACGAAAATCCATTTCATATGACACAGTGGCCAATTCTGCACACAGCCGGCGAACTTCCCGCATGGCGATGGTAGCACGGCCATGATAATGCCGACAGCGGGTTAAGCTATAAACTGTCCAACACGTTACACAGTCACCAACAACCTTCCTGCCAACAGGCTGGGACTGCCTTGTAAGGTGCCAGAAGGCTCTCAATTCTGGGCAGCTTTTAGTACTGTATGGTCCGAACCCATTGGCTCAATGGTGGGGCAGCAGTTATAGCTAAAGCAGTGACTGCCTTTATTGTCGGCTGTTACTGCTGATGCTGCTTTGTTTGGACACAGAGCTCTGAACTCAATTGAGGCGTGGCACAATTTTGATTCTTCTTACACAGAGGTTCTCTTTAAATCTGGTTTCGTAGTTTATTGTCCCAGAGGTTCATTAGACAGACTATCGACGATGCAGGTGGTGACAAAGAAAGACTTCCCGAACATCTTTCATCTTATTTCTCCTCATTTATCATCCTCTTTCTGTTTTTCTCCTTCGTACGCTTCTCCTTTAACTTCTTCCCTACCTTCACCTTCATCTTATGCATCTACATTTTCATTTCCCATTTATTCTTGTCTCTTACCAATTTGCTGTTGCTTCTTCGTTTTCTCCTCCGTTATCGCTTTCTCCTTCTCCCCCTTATACAGCTTCCTATTTTTATTTATCTAACCCAGCGTTCGCGCACGGTTTGAACTCCACCGACCAAATGAGCAACCTTTCCTATCCCTGGGTACCGCCTTATTTATGTTATAAAGGTAAAGCAGTCCCGTTACAGGCCTGGAGTGGACCAGAGGTTCCAGGAAATTAAGGTTCCCAGATTTCTTGACAACGGCACAGGATGGTGTTAAGGTTGTCAGCCTTACGCACCGGCCGCCGTTACCCCCAGGAAATGCTCCTGGTACTCATTTCTGTTAGAGGCTGAGTCGACCCCAATGTCAACGAAAAATCCAATGACATCAGCTGGGATCGAACCAGCGACCTTCCGATTTGTAGCACAGCACCTTAACCACTGTGCTGCCGCGGTCCCATTTATTTATATTATACACTAATGTATTTCGCTGCCTTAATGCATAATCTGTTTAGGTGTTTTGTAATTTATTACACACGTCCACGATTCTGTCTGTTCGAGGATCACCGGGTTATTCGTTTCGTTTTCATTCCCGGGATTATTTTCAATGCTTGTCTCTCACAAATGACTCAACTGAGTCGCCAAATGCGATGCGATACAGCTTAAAATTGACGATGGTTCAAAACATAATATACACAGTACATGCGGTCCAAAAAACGCCGATCTAACCCACTCAGTTTTGATGGTTTGAAAGGAGTAACATGACGCTCAGGTTTTCTTTGTGAATAATAAAGGCAGCCAGTTTGTGCGTTTATAAAGTGAAACTAAGAAATAAAGATAACCGTTTTATAGACGGTAATGACATACGAGCCTTGAGAATCACACGGTAGGACAAGCAATGTTATTTTCTGCAGGATCCAGTCATACGTGACTCACGCCAAGTCCCAGAAATGTGTTACGTGTTATGACGTCACAACTGTGCCTTGCTTCCATCGAGCCCATTCCATGTACCACAATTCTTCATGAGAAGCTAACGGATAGTCAACAAATCCTGTTCATACATATGTGGTTAATATCAATTATGGGGAACGCGATTAAATGTGCATACATTTAAGTTTACTACCGTGTTTGTAAAGAGTCCGCCACTTTTCCCTGTCCTCAACCAGACTAATCCAGTCCACGTCCTCCCACCCTGTTTTAATATTTTCCTCCCATCTACGCCTTATATCTTCCACGTGGTCTCTTTCCTTCATGTTTCCCTGTTTTAATATCTCTCCTCTCCCACACCTGCCACATGACCAGCCCATCTCATCCTCCTTGAATTGATCACTCTAAATAAATGACGCTCCTCTATGCAGTTTTATCCATTCGCCTTCTACTTCGTACTTTGTGATTAAGTTGCACACGCACATACAAAACATATTTACGTTTCTAGAAGGACACCAGACGGCAAAACATTCTCAACCAAATGTTCGTAAGTTTCCTCAGAATTTAACCTTTTAAAGCCTACTGGTTATGTGTTGCACCCACATGTTTAACATTCAACAACTGTACGTTCTCCTCACACTGTATTTATGTGTTTTGTATTTACATGAGAACAAACAGCGACTTGTGCCACTTACAGCATAAACTGGTTGGCTTTTATAACCGAGATGAAAAGTGTTTACAGCGCGGTACGGACTGGGTCTTTAAATAAAGCAGTCTGCGCTTCGTCTTTAAAGGGTTAATCCGTTCTCATTCTTCGCACATAAAATATTGATTTGTGTCGTTCCCGCGTATTTAAGAAATGAAACATTTTCAAAGGATGTATTGTTAGCTGCCTTTATGTTGCGAATTTTGTTCTGCATTTTGTTGACGAAACATGAGCACACAGCCTACTCAGCCTTGGTTCCACTGAGTGTGGATACAGTCAGCGATTCCCCTGTGCCTCAGCAACACACCGTGAAGGCCCAAGAGGGAGTGATGGTAAATCTCCACGCATTCTACACCTGGGCACGGTAAGCAAGCGTCATATTCCGGCCGCTTTTCCTCCTTGTGGTAGGCACGAAGCACCCTTCGCACAAGCATGAGGCTCAGTGCTATTTTAGACAGTGGTGACGAAGAAAAAAATCCCTTCCTACAGCCGGGAATCAAACGCGTCTGTCAGTCCGTGTGCAGGCATTTTATCAAGCTGTCGCAACTGTAATTTATTTGTAAAAACATAGATACTCTTATGTAAAAGTACCAATGTGATAATGAGCGAATTCTTCCTCTTCATATATCAGTGGGCGTTTTGTGTGACATATATCTTATCGCTTACATATTAATTAGACTACTAAACTTTACTGTTACCGTCATGACTTAAAAGACATGTATGCTACATGCAAGTACTAAGTCCTGAACTTCACCCAAATTATTTCAAAATAAGTTTTTTTTCCGACGGAATCATGACGGTATAATTACTGCATCTGGCGAGGAGGGAATGCCACCACCTACACCGAGAAAACCGAGTCACGGTGACATAACCACTCAGTGTGGAAGTGTGGTACGAGGAACATGACACTGCCAAATTTATGCCAAGTTATTTTAGGTTTAGTAATCAAATTTTCGTTATTGTATGTGACAGAGGCCCATGTGAACAGACGCGCATAACCACTGTAGTTCACTGACCTGTAGACCTACTAATTACCTCTCCGGAAAAGGAGTTTTATCAAGAAAACAACCTGCATGACAAGGCTGGCGATTTATTTACTACTTATCACCTGCATACAAGGTAGGTAAGAGAGCCGAGATAGCGCAGTCGGTACAGTCCAGTTCCGACGCGCTAGACAACAGCAGACTCGTGGCAGTAAAATATTTTTTTTTTTCTCCAAAGCGTTCAGAAGAGCTCTGGGGCTCACCCAGCCTCATGTTCAAAAGGCAATGGGGGCTCTCTGCCCAAAGAAACTGCGGTCGAGACGCGAAGTTGACCACGCACCTCCATCTGGTGCCACAGGTTAAGTTTGAGCGAGTCATGCCTCTCTCCCGCATGTGCCTTCATGGCACGCACAGAAACCTCTTTGCCTTTACCCTACCAGTAGGTAACAACCTACATTGAGAAGAATCCGCGAGAAGCTAACAGTTCCTCAGATAGTCAAAAAATTCATCGCATTTTATACAACATGAAAGTTTATTACCGTGTTCACAAGAGCACACCACTTGCCCCTACCGTGAGTCACATGAATCCAGTCCACGCTCTCCCATTATACTCTTATTCTAAATGATACATTTTGTTTCTATCCTCGCATCTAGGTCTAGTCCCCACGGCATGGCACGTCCTCAGATTGCGGCTGGAGGCAGCCACCTGATATGGAGGGCAGCTGCGAATACAAATAAGCAGTCGCGGAGAGCTGACAAGGGGTAGTCCTCCAACATGTGAGGTAAGCGAGGGGCTAACAACTCCTCGCCGTAAAAAATGAACATGTTATGAAATGTTACTCAGGGTCTCGGACTCCACAGCTCCTTTGGAACCGTTCAGGTATGTTACGTGTCTAACGATATAGGCAAATCTTCGGTTAACACAAACGGCAGTAATAATCCTACGAACTACAGAGAAGAAGGGCATTTCTTGACCAGCTGAAGAATCGTCAGCGTTTCACCTTATCCGGGATGTACAGAATGACAACACTACTAGACGTGATCGATGTGGGGGAGGGGGGGGTTCCTGAAAAGACACGAATGTGCCCTGTTCCGGTGTTTAGGTCACAGTAATGATTTGCAGGACTAAGGGAAAATCTGAAATCGCAGGATAGCAGGTCTTGGAACAAATATTCTAACACAATATCTCGCAACTCTGCGATTAATTTTTACTGGGCAGATCGAAGTGCCTGTGTCCCGGCTATTAACATGGGTACTGTATGTGGTGAAGATTAACGACCGAGCAAAGAGCAGCATTCTATAGCCTATCGGCAATGTGAACAGTCTGCAAGTATCCCTTGACATTTCGGCCGCTGACTGTGCTGGAGGAGAGTTCAAGGACGAATTCCAATCACAAAAAAGAATTCAGCTGCTCTAATGTAGGTCCAACACATGTGGTCATCCGTATCAAACCAAACAAAAAAATAAGGGCCCCACTGCGTCACTTCAAAAGTTAACTTTTCTGCAAAACAAGAAGAAATCGTGGGAAACACGAGGCCTGCTTCCCATTAAATACTTCAACACAAATAATGCGGCTAAGGTAAAGATAGAATTCACTCAACAACGACGCTGTTCCACATTCCACCCCCCAAAAAACAAAACAAAAAAAAGCAGCATATTTAAACATCAACAAACTCTTGTCATGTCCGTACCTTAGAATGTGCGTGGCACGAAATTAGTAAATAACAAATTCATAAAAATTAGCCCACTGATCGATGCCCTATTTAATCTGTGGCGCTATATTTCAGTGCGTGGACTGTGCAACGTAAAATGGCAGGAAGATAAACTGCATTAAGAATTAGAAGGAATGTAGACGTCAATGGTGGTGGCCTGTTTACGGCATACTTACGGATTAGCGTGGAGTGACTGATGAAAACATAGAAAATCACAGAATAATAGGTCTCGGCGAGGAAATTTGAAAGTGAGACCTTCCGAATTTGAGGAAAAGGTACACAACTCAACGAAACGCGATGTCTACAGATAATCTGTCAATCAGTATTTTTTTTTATGAAGTGACAGACACGTGTATCGAAACGGACGGACATGTTAATTCATTTCGCTTGAATCACTGAGAATGAAATTAAAATAAAAGACAGTTCATTATTAGCGCATTCTCCACACGTACTACACACGCCACTACACAGGCCCAATGAAGTATGGAAACATTCACATCTTCTCTGGTGGTACGCACTAATTTCTTTGTACGACACACCGCGTTTCAAAAAATTTCGATCTGAATTTCGTGCAGAAATAAAAGATGACACTGACAAAAGTAATTCCGCCCGAAAAGTTCTATCACATAGTGTCGGGCCCCACGAGATAGAAAAACTCGTCCCTTCGTTATATAACAGAGTACAAACGGGCCTATGTGCTTGACTAACAAGCGCGAGGCCACGAACACTCAGGGATATGGAGGTAAAGATCCATACATTCTGTGCGTCAGCTGTAGGTGGAAATGAACGCTCAGGCAGCTTGACGCTCTTAAATATTTAAAGCAATAGCAAACAAAAAAATACCAGTATTCGATCCAAGGCCCCTCAACAATAGCCATTCCCTTCACTAACCTACCGCTTGTTCATGTACAAATGGCATTAAAGACTCAAATACTTCTGATCCCAGATCTGATCATTACGTGATCACAACTGTTCTTTTATTTGAACCCCGTATATAGACAAATAGAAGCATACACGAAAGGTGCATTTATGCTGGATAATTAACGGACAAAATCGCCGGGTTAAAACCTGCCTAGTTCACAGTATTGCTATAGCCACAACCAGTGTGTAGGTCTTATTGCAATGGAATTCTGACCATCTCAAGGCCTCCAACATCAGTTCAAAGATTTTAGACACACTCGCATCCATGCGGATTGTATATTAAAATCGTTCTGTAGTCCGGCCGTCTGTATGTAAGAATAAGCGAACCGCTAGAGGAATTGTCATGATATTTTACATTGGAGAATTGTGCGAAAAACTGCTGAGAGATTTAAATTTTCATTAAGCTCGAACACTTCTAACGAGCACTTTACATGAAAAACTACCTGCGTTTCTGGGCGCATGAGCGTTCGCATCCCTTCTCTGCGCATACGCAGTTCCTGTCTCACTTTGAAGCCCTCACGGAAATTAGGAAAACAGACTTTGTTCCATTTAAGCCGCGTGTGCCAAGAAAGGAAATCTGGTGCTCCGGATTTTTCGTGCCTTCCCCGCATACCAGCAACAGCGCTACCACCGGGCGTGACTGTAACTGATTCAGATAGCGGAAACCACAAAATTTGCTTCATCGGGCTTCTAGAGGAACAAAAGTGTCATACTATTCTTGAAGCTCAGTCACACTCGGGCTCGGTACCCTCCAATGTAGAGTCGACATTTCCTAAATCCATATTAAAAGTGCCTTTTCACAACCAGTGGGTGCAAAATGTCGAATGAGCTTAAGGTTGGACGCATAAAGTTGTCCCTGCGCACGATATGAAGGCATCTGGGTGAGTGGAGGTACAGCACTACACTATCTTAACCTCGGCATTAGATGGAAGTGTGTGGTCACCTTCATGCCCCGACCAGTAAAGGTAAAGTTAAAATTCAACCCAGAACAGGCCCACGAAGGCCCAGACGGGGAGTACAGATATAGCTCTACTCTTTCCTTAACCTCGGCGCTAGATGGGGTGGGTGGTCAAGGCCACGGCCCGGTCGCTTTACCCCCAGGAAAGTGACCCGGTACCCACTGTATAGAAGAATGGGTGGGCCCCAGGGCCGGTCTGGACGGGTGCGGAAAATTTCGCCCCCACCGGTATTCGATCCGAGGAACGTCCAGCCCGTACAGAGTCGCTATATCGACTGAGCTATCCCGGCCCCGGTACCCTCTGCATAAGGGGCTGAGTGAGTCCCATATCCGGTCTGAATATTGATGAAGACATAAATCTCTTGCCTTGCACGAAATCGAATGACGACATCTCAGGAAACAAAGAACAGATATCGGTAAATACTCCTATGTAAATACAACTGCCTGCCCATGTAAATCACATACTTTTAGAAAGAGGGTTAGGAAAGTAATTAAGGGTGCGGAGAAATTAAGGGTTTTTGAAGCGTGGTGACGAAACGTCCAAAAGTGGAGTGAAGTGAAGTGGTGAATTATCATTGATCTATAGTTATGTAGCTGTATGTAGGTTCTGTGCAGTACGCTGTCTTATTATTATTTGCTTCCCTTTGTTATTTTCTAATTACTTATGTTTTTAATATTCTTTTTACGTATGCTTACTTGTTTTGTATGTTTGTCTTCTATTTTGTGTATTTCGTCCTTTTGTATTGTTTTGTGTATTGTTTCCCTTTTGTATACAGCTGTCTCTTTCCTAATTTTGTACAAGTTTACCAACCAATGCCAACGGCTGGAAACCCAACTGCAGTCAACAAATATTATATCACACACCCAGCCCGCGGCCTAGTCACTACACCGACTGCGCTCTTCCGGCTGAAATTGTGTTTAACCTTTTGGCGCCGGAATTATTTTTTTAATTTTAGCACACCCTGTATATAAAATATGAATAATACAGGAACCAAATACGTTAGAATTATGAAACAAACTGCATTTTGAAGAGAAAAATACGGAGAGTATACACCATGTTTAAAAT
>Ga0131853_10007229_pt1 | contig 20074 bp, 22 predicted proteins | sample TergutLab28metaG_FD_92764 | JGI IMG/M metagenome (GOLD analysis project Ga0131853, IMG submission 92764) | Labiotermes labralis P1 segment gut microbial communities from Petit-Saut dam, French Guiana - Lab288 P1 (version 2) (version 2) | ecosystem: Host-associated > Arthropoda: Insects >... | reverse complement strand
TTTATTTTTCAATGTAGTCCCCTAATAACTCAATACACTTCGCCCACTTTTGTTGCAACGACTTTATCCCCCTGGAAAAAAAATCTTTTGACTGCTCTTCAAACCAGGTCGTGACTGCCTCCTCGACTTCTTCATCGCTTGAAAATCGTTTACCCCGAAGAAATTTTTTCATAACTCGGAATAGAAAATAATCCGAGGGAGTTAGGTCTGGACTGTAGGGTGTGTGATTTAGCTGTTGGAACCCACATTGCCAAATGGCAGCTTGACAGTTTGCAGAAATGTGCACTGGCGCATTGTCATGAAGGAGCAGCATGCCTGCTGAGAGCTTTCCTCGCCTTTTCTCTTTGATGGCCTCTCACAAAGCGGTAATTGTGTTAGCATAGGTCTGTCCAGTTATGGTAGTTTTCTGTGGCATGAATTCTAAAAGCAGAAGTCCTTTCTTACCCCAGAACACAGTTGCCATGACTTTGCCAGCAGATTTTTCAACCCTAAACTTTTTAGGGGTGGGGGAAGTCTTGTGCTTCCATTGCATGAACTCCATTTTGAACTCAGGATCTCTGTGATATACCCAAGTCTTGTCTCCTGTCACCAAATGTTGAAAAAAATGTTCCGGATCCTCAGTGAGCAGCTCCAAGTTCTCTTGGCAGCACTGGCGACGAGTGTCCTGAAAAGGACTCGGCATTCTTGGGACCCATCGTGCACTGACCTTGGACATGTCCAGCTTTTCATGAATAATAGTCCAAACTGCTCCTGCTGAGATGCCTGTCTCTTCCGCTAATCTTGACACCTTCATTCGCCTATCTGCCAAAATCAAACTTTCCAATTTCTGGCACATTTTCTCAGAAGTCGCTTCCACAGGACGCCCAGTGTGAGGGTCATCTTTAATCGACTCTCTTCCCCACTTAAATTGTTTACTCCAAAGTTTCACTTTGTAGTAAGGGGCAGACTCCCCATAAACTGCCACCATGCGTTCAAGTATCTCCTTTCCCTTCTTACCTTCTTTAGTAAGAAATTTTATAACTCATCTTTGCTCCAAATTGAGCAGTTCCTTAGAAACCTCACACACAGGTTCACTTGACATGCTGTCACTCTGACAGAATCACACTGAGCTGAGGCTGCATATGTGACACCTCAAGACATGCCCCAACATGCAAAGACTTGTTTCATTCCGCTCATTGCCTTCTTTCCTGCTTAGGTAGATAAATTATTGAGCACCCCTCGTATATTATTTAACTCAGAGAAAAGCTGGTGGTTTGTAATTGGAAGTGTTCTGATCTAGACATGATGCCAAAGGTCAATAATTATACTACAGAACTGGAACAGTTACTATTTCAAGTTTTATATTTACAAGCACAATCATATGTGCATATGTGTATCTTGCAAATATTCACAATACACAGATTTCATTATGTGGGAATACAAACATAATAATTGAAGAGAAATACATTAAATGTTTAGAGACTGGATTAAAAATGTGTTTTAGAGATATGCAGACAGTGAAATATGTTAGCAGTTTTCATTTCATAGAATATCCTGAACAAGATACTGACAACTGTGTATACCTGATCAAAGAACAGTCTTCTACATGCAGCCAATGTTTCACTCCTATACACTACAACAGGTTTCACCATCACTTTATACATCTTAATTTTAACTGCTTCACCCATGGCTCTATAGCTAAATATTTGTCTTCAACTGTAAAAACATCTAATACCTGCAGCACTCCTTGATTTTATTCCATCACTTATTAAATTTTCTGAATTTATCATGGTACCTAAATATCTAAAATTGTGAACCCCTCCAAATACTTGTCTGTCCATTATCAGATCTTGTTCTAAATTTGTTGTATTTCTGTTATTTTCATGTACATTGTTTTGCATTTGTTAATCACCAGTCCAATGCTTACTGCAGCTTCTTTAATCTGTATTACTGCTTCTACAATCACTCTCACCAATCATCCAAGTATCAACACATCACCTGCATATGCCATATACTGTCTCATTCTTGTTCCATTCGGATTGGTCTCTATATTCCTTATCACCTTCTCCAGTAACATACTAAACCATGTTGTAGACAGTGAATCACCTTGTCCCAAGTCCCTTTCTACACCAAATACTTCAGTCAATTGTCCTTGCATTTTCACTTTTCCTTCTGAATCTTGCAACATCATTTTTATTAATTTCACTAATTTCTTTGGGATCCCAAAATTCCTTTACACTTTCATATAAATATGTCTTATGTATGGAGTCATAGGCCTGCTTAAAATCAATAGACAATAAGTGCAAATCTACATTAAGTTCATAAAATTTTTCAGGAATACACCGTAACATAAGTAAATTATCAGTAGCTGATCGTCCTTTGCTAAAATCACACTGATAATCTCCTAAAATTTCCTCTGTGTGAGGGACCAGCCATCTATGCAGAATATTAGTGAAAACTTTATAAGATAAATTTAATAGGGAGTTCCCTCTATAATTACTACATTGTTGTTTATCTTCCTTCTCATGTATGGGGCACAGAATTGCAGTTTGCCAGTTCTCTGGCATTTTTTCTTATGTCCATATTACTTCTATCAGTGTGGGAATTTCTTCCCATAATTTTTTGTCTCCATACTTGATAAGTTCTGCACTGACATTGCCCTCTCCTGGTGACTTATTATTCTTTAATGTTCTTATTATTTCCCATACCCCATCTTCTGTTGGGTTTTCACTTTGCTCTTCAGATCTTTGTATATCACGTCTTCCAGCTTTCCATTATTGATTGGTCACTTCCAGTTACATCATTATCCCTGTCTTCACAATCAGACATTTTTCACTGGAAACCAGCCTTGATCCCATGTGCTATTATACAGAATTTTGTTTCATTTCTTTTATGTGCTTCCTCCATATGTTCCAGCACTTTAGGGTCATGGGGGGGTTTTTTTTTGGCTCTACACATTTTCTTGGCTTTCCAACGCCTGTTTTTGTAATTCTCAGTATTCAAGCTCACCCACATATTCAGCATTTTGATTCAGGTTTCCTTTCTTTCTTCCACATTTCTCTGGCGTTCTTCATTATATCAATCATTCCTCTTCTTCCTCTCGTCACATCCAACCACCTCACTAGCAACTGATGTCACCAATTTCTTAATATTCTCCCAGCTAGTTGCACTTGTTTCCTCATTCTGATTATCTTCTTGTTTTCAGTAATCCCCTTCCTTATCTGTTCTTTATATATCATTAAAGTTCCATATCCTTCGATTTTCTAATGTCATACTTCCTTTGCCTTGCACCATGTATATTTTTGTACTTTAATATTTTCTGTCAATATCAATTCGATCTAACTGATAATCTGAGTCACTCACAGTCTACAACCTTTACATCCATAATGCTTGATGCATTCCTTCCATCTACCAATCCAATTATCAGTTCTTCCATCAGGGGATTGCCAGGTCTCCTTATGTATGTTTATGTGTGGGACATATGTACTTTTTATTATCATATTATTATTAGTGGCAAAATAAATTGCTCTGATCCTATTTTCATTTGATGTTTCATGCAGGCTCCATTTCCCTATAACTGGCTTAACAAATTAATCTCTTCCTATTTTGCATTACAATCGGTCACTATAATTTTTGTATCATGCTGGAATTCCCTGATATCTCTGATTATATTTACCATAAACTAGCTCATCATTTTCCTCCATAGGCGCACATACTGAAATTATTGTGAAAATATTAAACTTTCCTCTCATTCTCAAGGAGCATATTGTCTCATCTACAGCCTTAAAATTCATAATTGTTTGTTTATATGTCCTGTTAATTACAAAACTGGTTCCAAAAGTGTTACTTTCATTACCGTTGTACATCAACATGTATTTCTATGTATCCAACACTCCAATTATCCTCCATCTTATCTCTTGCACTGCTGGAGTATCAATTCTATACTTTTCCAATTCTGTTTCGACATTCCTGTCCAATACAGAAACCATAGTCCTTACAATTTTCCCTTGGTCTTTCACTATTATCCAACCAGGATATATTATTATGTTTCTCAACAATAAGATTTTTACAGATAAACATTCTGCTCAGTACAAAACTTACAGCTCGTACAAAACAAAGTTTTTTCAGTTATTACACAGTCTTCTGCTTGCTGCCTCCATCTTCAGTGTAGTCTTGTGGGACAATCATGAAGACGGAGGCAGCAACCTCCTCCGAAAGGTCCGTGACAAAATTACCAACCAGCACAGCTACATAATTCAGAAGGCTGTAATCTTCGTCAAGAATGCCGCTACAACCTTGTATTGAATATTTTTCTGATTGAATGATTTGAATTGTTAATCCTTTGGGGACATGGAGCAAAAATGGTAATGATTATCAGAACTTTTTATAGTAATGCAATATTTCCTCCCTGTACATGTGTGTGTATTGTTTCTGCTTTATCTTCTTAATATTTACAGCTTACCATATGGTTACAAATAAAAGATTTTTCTATTTATGAGTATCATTTTTGAACAGATTAAATCTACTTGAGATTTCGGTATTTCTTTTGCTCCAATTACTACATATCTTTGTTATCTACAATTACATTTTTCTGAACAGTCTTTTGATTAAGAATACACTGTAGAATCATTAATCAAATAAAACAAACTTACCCTAGCCTGATCAATCTCTTCCACTGATGGCTTACGTGCAGCCTTCTTCCCAGTATGCCCTATCCTCTCCAGTCTTTTACAACTTACTGTTGCATAATGGCTGATTTGAACATGGATCGGCCATTTACCAACCTCGGGGAAGTCAAATCCTGGATCCCTGTGTCTGTTCATATAGCCATCCAGGTATGACTGAAATTTTGGGGAAGGAGGGAAGAAGGCCAGGCAAATCGCCAGCAATTCCCAGCCTCGACGAAGACTTTCCCTGTGCAAGATAAAAGGACTTGGAAGTTTTTATTATATATAAAAAATTTTGAAAATAAGCTACAATTAAACATCCATAACTTATGAGTCTTGCTTCACTTCTGGAAGTTTGAATTAAATAAAATTACCATGCCCTTTAAAGGTCTTTCACATCTCCACTTTCCACACAGCATCAGCTACAAAATTGCTATGATCATGAATGGATGTATAACACAGAAAAATTAAACTTGCAGCAACTGACATGTTTCACCCCTTTCTTCAAAATGATGATGTACATGCCAATACATTGAATTCAAAAAAAGATTCAGCAAAATATGTATTAACATAGTGCTTGAGACACTTCTGCATCACTACCAGAGCTGTAACAAAACTGTTCATGTATACAAAGGTTTTTTCCTCTTACAGCTCTGCACACAGTCTGAAGAAGGTTCATCGACCCTGAAAAAAACCAACCTCCTTGGATTTTCTGTGGTCTGTCTGCAAATCTGTATGTAAAGTTCATCCCGCAGTCCAGGCTTCGAATAGCCATAATTACAGATGTCCAGTGCTACACTATTCAGAGTCATCCCAAGTTTGGCCTTACGATCACTCATGTATATCTGCACCAGCTTGAACAGTTCACAGGCATCCTTCTTCAGAGCTTTATCTGATACCACCAACATTGGTTTTCGTATGGGATCCTGTAATGACATTATGCATCATACCCAACACAACATGACATCAAATGATTTGCATTGAAGTGGTCACAGACTGTTTCAATACATGATTCTGTTACACACCAGGAGAGACTAATGAAAATTGATAGTCAGAATTCTAGGCATTTTAACTAGGCACCCCACAAACACAAGTCGGAGGTGTCTCACTTGGGCAAAATTGCTCCGTTACAAATTATAAACTGACGTTCTAACGATGACCATGCACATATAATGTATGATTTACCCACATCTCTACAGAAACCACAATACTCGTGTACCTTCCAGAATTTCAAAAATTACACAATGCCTACATACAGACATTAAAGGAAATACCTTAGGGGAAATACTATGTTAGCGTGTGATAAATCATGCCTTTAAAGAACTAGCATATTACACTTACCTTTGACCATGACAACATGTCACGCACAGAAAACTTTTTACGAAATATACCCTTCTTGTGAATATTAAGATTATCTTGAGCATATTTCTCTATATCACTTTCTGAAGGTAGCTTTTTCTCGCGGCTCAGGACTGGACGTGGTGACTGAAATCCACAATAAAATAATCACAGTTCAATATGTTGATACAAGTAGCTTAAGCCGGAAAAAATTTTTAGATGCCTGTTTCAGAAGACACCATTCAGTTGCTGCAATGTTCATCCTCAATGAAGGTGTCAGGAGCCTACAAGTGTACTATAAACTGTAATATTACAGTACTCAGATGTTACAACTGATAATACATGACAGTGCTTGCAATAACACAGACATATAAATTTAAAGATATGCCCTAAACAATACCTGCACTTAATTGTGAAGAACAAGCTTATGTCATAATTCTTTCACCCATTTCATTTACAGGGGGTCTGAAGAATTATAAAGAAACTGAAGAATGCAAAATCATGTGAAAGTGAACACTTCTTAAGGTGATGACAGCCCAATATTAAGAGACACAATCCTTTTACTTTTACACATTAACAACACAAAACATGCTATGGTATTATAAAATTTTGGTATGGTGAAGTGACTTCCCTCAGTTGAAAACTTAGAAAATACTATTAGCGAAGACACAGAAGGGAACAGTAATATATAGCTGAGCAACATGGGTGAATTTTTCATGTACTGTGAGTTACAGTTTTGGCTACCAAATTCTAGAAAACCCATATCTTTATGTCACAGCATTATTCACTTAATGTACCTACACTCAGCTTAATGCAACTCAAACTAAGCAAACAAAACTTGTCATGTCTGAATCCAAAATACTGACCCTTACAAAAAGAGAACATAAAAACTAGAAATAAGTATACACCGTGAGATTAAATGCAGTGATCACAGTGACATCTACATGGTTAGTGCATAAAATATTTACATATATGGACATTACACAGCTAAAACTAATAAAACTTACATGCAAAGATATCCATGGTAATGGAAATTTATGTGTCAGCATTGCTGTAGTTAAGGTGATTACATTAAATATACAGAGTAAAATTAAATTCATACATAAGTTCTCTATAGCATTATTCCTTGATTTAGAAAAATAGCCAAAATTGTTACACAACATGTCACGAGGCATTTAGTTTTCAATACACATATCACTGTCGTGTAGCATGTTCATGCAGTCCCACTCACATGTACCAAAGAACTGGTAGCAAGATTACAGGTAGATGTCACAATGATTGGTGCCTATGTATTACTGTGTGTTCAAGAAAATGGCAAGTAATGCATTCCTTATACCTTGAAATGGATGAAGAAAACATCAAAGACCTATTGCAGCTACAAGGCACCCACCATTTGTTCATTTAAAACCTTCTGCCATTTCACAGTGATATGTATCATGTCTCAGGACATATGTTGTATAACAATTTTGATTTACCTTTCAACAAAAAATCGAAATATAAAGAACCCATGCTTGTTTCATGCTGTACAGTTGGAAGCATAGACTAGATACCAAATTAAACCTTCAGGGCCTTATGTCAGGTGTAACTGTGATGCAGTGAGGTGCTAAAAATGGCAAACATAAGATACAGATGACTGCCATTTAATGGCCTTCCCTTTGCACCTCTAATTTAAATTCCCATCTCCTGCACATTACACAAAGCATTTCATTCCACTGCCAAAGGGTTAACAGTCTGAAATTCCTAACATTCAGAAACAACGTGAGGAAGGGCACTTTTCCTTACAAACTCCAATCATCTTTCCTTAACTTCACTACAAAATAAAAGTTGAAGGTTTTAAATGCATGTTGCCATGGTATCTTCTTCAAGAGGTATCTTTTTTATGAAACATGATCACATTTACTTCTGCTAATAAGCAGATGTATGAAAAGCAATGCTTTTCGAAAACACAAACTTCACTCCAAAAATATTGGTTGCAAAGATCTAAGGACATTTAGTGGACATATTTGTGGAACAGATCTGCCCCCATACTGATTGCCAGTGTTTATCACTGTACACAAATTACTAACCTGCAATGATCCAGCAACAATTTCCGTGCTGGCAGGGGAGTCAGCCTCAGTGTGGGAGGGTGCAGGAAGAGACAAGGGGCGAAAATAGTTACCAGCATGGCCATTTTCATTATATACACCATGATAGTAACAAGGAATAGGAACAGGTGAAGTATGGGGCACTGGACTAAGCCGCAACTGAAAATACAAAATAAAACTGAAGAACAGAAAAACAAGAACTTTAACCTAAAAATGTGGACAACAGCGAAAAAAATAGACTCGCAAATATTATGACAATGATTGTGATAATGGAATGAATTTTATACATGAAGCAGATGCAAATCAACAAAAAATTCTATAGAAGTTACACACTGTGTTCACTTATGCTTCTAATATGCAGGTAACATGGTGTTACAACTCTTAATCAATGATCTCTTAAACTGCTGCATGATTAACATATTTTCAAAAGACATCAGCACTACACACACTACAGAATGTTGCTGGTAGTGCTCGAGGTTTGATATGCCTGACATAGCATGGTGTCTTTAACAGATGAACTTGTGCACGTCAGAAATAAAACTGGATGCAGACATGAACAAACACCAGTAAATGGTTTGTCTTTGTTAGCTTGAAATTTCACAATGACTAAAAGTTCAGTTCTTCTACAGGATGATAATTTTTTTGTGGCAACAAGGCACAACAAGACTTAAGATTTGATGAAAATATGTTTTTTTTTTTTTTGGCAATATCATTTAAAAGATTCTACACACAGTTTCATCAGTTTTCATTTTAGTGCTTATTCATTTTAACCGATACAATTTCAAGACCTGTTGAAGTTTCTTGTTTTGTCATTATGCCAGGCAACTGAATCCACTATTTTCAGGCACTCTGCTTTTTCTTATAGTGTACATAAACATAGAACACAAATAAATAAATAAATAAATAAGTGTGTCAAGCTGTAAATGCATCAGAATAATGGGTTTGGGCATGAATAATTTTCTCCATCTTGTCCATGGCTATGAAGCCTCATGCTCAAAACTGCTGACCATTCTGCACTTATTTTACCTCTCACCAGATTTCTAACTTTTTGACAAATGGAAGACCAATTTTGAACAGCCTTTATGGATGACTACACACATCTACAAAGAGGATGAGATACTAAGTACCTACTTTAATAACAAACCAGGGATAGAGTAATTCCTGTATCAAAACCAGTCACTGTGACAACAGAACACAAAGTGTTAAGTACTTCAATCATATGTGCATAATATAATCAGACAGAATTAATGTGGCTATTGAAACAGACATTTACATGCAAGAAGCATTCATTATACAACACTAGCATGCAAAATGCACAAGCTTCAAAGGAATTCCAAGTCTACCAAGTTATCAAATATTCTGTTAATACCACACCTAACTCCAAGGCACTTGACATTCTGCCGAATAAATGACACAGTTCTTACTTTTACTGCACCCAAAGCTGCTTCATGACTGTGTTGACAAAAGCCCACTACAGGATTCCATCCTGAGCCAACTCAATCCTATTCACATATCCACATCACATTTCTCTAACACACATTTTAAACCATGGAGTGCAAATGTCAAGAGACTTATGACAGGTGCTGGTAGTCTGTATGCGGCAGTAACATGACTCCTGTGTAAACGTTTTTTGTCAACCCTTATATTTTACTTGCACCTGTCATTCACACATGGCAAGGTGGCAACTCCTGTTACTAACATTTTGCTTGCTTGTGACAGTTGTTTATTGTCAATGTACAATTGTTTACATTTCCATTCTTTGGTTTGCAAGTGCATGTGCTAATAGTCTATGAAAATGGCATCTTGTGAACAGCCACAGTGCAGATTTAAAAGCTCAATCCATGTGCAACAGCAGAACATTTAAATGCTCACACAAGAATTTGGTATTACCATCACATTCTGGCAGTCACCATCATTTGCTAGTTTTGAGGGTTTTGCAGTACTGATCATTACTATACAAGGCCACAATGACAACACAAAGTCTCAATATGCAAAGAGGCAACTTACTTGAAAAACCCAAAACACACCATGAAATACAGGTTCAATAATGCAACTAATGGAAGAACCCTTCACTTGTTAACACTAGTAGTTAAAGAACTACAAATTAAGTTTAGAGTTCTGTATGATTATCCATTAAGAGGGGACATTTGCGTCATTGAATATGACAGAATGTGACTGGAAAAATCAACTTATGTACACAGGCCAAATCCATGCATACATATACCCAATGAATTCCCTTGCAGTTTATTAAAGTTGTGGAACTTATGTTCATCACACACACTGTGCAATAATAATATGGTTTGTTTTAGTGGCTTTAGCCACATCAAAGTGTAACAGGCTTTTAAATAAGTTTTAGATTAACTAAAAATGTTTACATATTAAACCACAACAAGACGTATTCCTAATGCGTTCAAATAATTGAAATGTGCCGACTGCCCTCAATTAATATTCAGCCACATTCTCCTTGAAAATGGCCAACTCAAGCTGAAACATGTAAGAGCTAGTAATATATACATATGTGTGTGTGATCTATGTACTGCATACATTGTTGGTATATGTTATTAAGCATGCACACACAGTAAAAAAAATATTACAAAAAGGTGTTCTTAGGTGTCATAAAAAACATTCATCTGTAGTGTGCTCAAATGAACCGAAATAAAAATGTCTAAATACAGTCTCACAAAGACAACATATAAAAATGATCAGGCTACATTACACTTTGCATTTAAAATCCTGTGCAAATCTTCCCACCATTATTAATACCATTTATATGCTACATAAACTGTAGTCAATTAAGTGCTAGGGGAAAATACAATATCTGACATGTTACCTCCATGATGTGAAGTTTAAAATACCTACATAAGACACTTAGCAGAAATTCTGTCTGTTCACACTTGTCTATTTACCTCCGATTTCTCAAGTATTGGTGAGTACAGTGCTGGAGGAGGTGGCGCTTCCTTCTTCCTCTTGAGTGATGCATGCTGTGTTTCCAGTGGCAGACTAACATTGTTAGGCATAGACAAGGAAGGGTGCTGTGCAGTGCTGGTCAGTGATCCTGAAACATACAAGAACAATTTTAGTAACAGCTAAAGGAAAGGAAACCTGAAATGGTAGTTGACAACTGTGAACTGTTTTCATCAGTGTTTCATAAGCATTAAATTAACAATGAAACCAACCCAGTTTCAGACTCAAGCACAGAAAAGGATGATATATTTCACAAAGAATGGAAATGGCTAGGCACTGATGAAAACAACTTCAGTTCTTATGCATATATTAGACAATCAGCTTGCCACATATGACATAAACAGTGACAGGAAGAAAGATGGAGAAAAATGTGAGCCAGAATCTATGCTGGGCTTTATCAAAACATATGCTTCTTATAAAACTGTTACATCACACTTGGTAAGAACAGCACTGGTGAATGTGATGGACAGAACATTCTGAAATTGGAAATGGAGCTGTTTCGTCTAAAACATATGGTTTCAACTACACACGTCAATTACAGATTTATTTGGAAAAGAGCAATTATTACACCTCTATTAATTTAACTTTTTACTTGTTCATTATTGCTGTGGGCCTCTGCAGAAAATGTAAACCAGTAATTTTCATTTTCTGTTGTTGTTTTCTCATATTTCTGGCACAATTACTGCTTTCCTGCAACTGATGTTTGCCTGCTATTATTGTTTCTTTTTTTTGCTGTCCATGTTGAAATAATGGATAAAGGTTTCACTGCACACTCTGAGTTCAGTAATCTTGTCCTGGCCATAGCAGTTAATATTACTTGTCCACCTGCCAATGGTCCTAATATGAAATGGAGATTGTGGCATCAACAGATGCTTAGATAACAGCCTCGAAATTGAGAAGCACGTGTTGTATTTATCAAACACCAGAACATAGCTGGGTAAAAATAACACTGTACAGCCATAAATAGAGGAACAGCAATAACCAATCATTTCTTGTACATCTGGTACTCTCAGAATATTCACTGCGGTGTTCAAAAGGAAGATGAAAGTGCTGGTCTTTACTAAGGTACTCTGGGCTAAAATGCTGGGGCATGAAGCTTCAATCCAACAAATGGGAACAACATTTTACCTAACTTAAAGATGGCAATGGAGTGAGATCAGTAAAATTTGACATGTCTAAACTTTTTACTATAAACACAGAGTAATTCCACATTATATTATGTTTCAACTTGATGTATCAAGTCTTCTGGTATATGATACAATCTCAATTGCTAAATAGTTACTGACATTGTGGAAGCCCAAGAGTCTTTGGACCCTAAAGATAGGGGCAGCAAGGTCCTCTGATACATCAGTAACCATTTACACTGACATGGCTTCATACACCATATGTCTTGAAATCTTCATCAGCACCACTGTAAGAACTTCAAATCTCACATGTTAAGCTTATAAACAAGTTGGGTGGGATTATTTATTACCACATAGCAACTGTAAGGTGAGAGAAGCAAACACTTAAACCTTCCCACACCAAATGCAGCAGAATGTAATGCAATAAAATATCCCCTACAATGCTTATGTATTAAAACATGGTGCCTAAGGCATTTATTATTTAATCTCACGTCTGGATAAACTCGATTTAAATCATGCATAAAAAGTTTTTAGAAATAAATGCAAACAATTTAACATTAAAATCCTATACAATTATAAGCGAAACATATGTCTGGCTTATGATTCTGAAACAAATTTTCACTTACAAGAAAAAAGTTGAAATTGAAAATAATAAATAAACACTATCAAATGGGATATTCCTGGTGATAAATATTCACTTCAGTCTAAGAGATGTATGCTACTAAAGTTTTGCAAAATGAACCCAGGTATTACAATATATCCAAAAAGGCAGCAAGTCTCATCACCACTTACATACCCAGGTGTACCAAGAAATATCAGGAGTTGGGTGCCATTGCCTCTCTAGGTGAATAAAGAATACTGTAGGTTAATGAGATACTAGTTGGATCAGCAGATGCAAGACAGTTTCTCATGAATATATTATTTACTACTGTTGAAAACAGCAATCGGGTAGCATGTGGAGTGATATGGCATTCCAGCTTCCTTATATATGAACACTGGTACATTTACTTATCTGTCACACAATCAGCACACAGTATTTTAGCCAGCACACAAAACTGACTTTGACTGTTGCAGTTACTTGTCATAGTTGTAGCTGTGGCCCAAACAGAAAAACTAAATTGCACAGCATGCAACCATAAGGATTTCTTACTTATCACTAAGTTTTGTAGATATTTTTGCTTGTGTAGGTCTCAGAATCTTTGTTACAAGTGTCTGAAGCACCCCATGCCAAGATTCCTTGCATGCACTGCATGTGACATACTTCTCTCACTGGTCAGTCAAAAGTATTACACATCCTACTTCTTGGTTGAACAACCAGTTTTACTAAACAGCAGCCTCTCCTTGCCTGGCTAAAATGTAACAGGAATGGACACAGAAGTCATGCCATCTGGGTGAGTGTGAACTAAATACTATTCTTACACAAAATCTTCAAGAACAGGGAGTGTCATTGATTTATTAGGGCACTTCACCCTATAGATGACAGAACATTCTTGTTGATGACAACTAAATTTCTGCTTTGTGAGAAAACAGAAAACATCAGGTAGGGACAGCTTTGGTATCCCTTTAATGACTATTAGAGGGTCAAGTCATATCCTTCAGAAAAATATAACAGGGGTATGCAAAGTCCACTTTTAGTTAACTGTGCAACTGCATAATACTTTTTTAATTCTTTGTATTTCTATCACTGAGCACAAAATACAATTAAACAAATGTACCAGCTGCTGTTCCAACACCTGTTCCTCCACTTCCCCTGCACTGTGCAGTCTGTTGGTGCTGCTGATGCTGTTGCAAACTGGAAGGTATTAACGTGGTGCCAGATGTCAAGCTGGTATTGTAATACGTCACATCATCAACATAATCTGAACTGTTTCGACAATCTGAAATTCAAGACAAATAATGATACAATTAAAAAGTGTAATGTATCTCATATTTATCTACAACAATCAAAACAGAGACACAATAAGCTAAGATCAATGTTGAACACACAACCTGTTGATCATGGTGGGTTTAAGTTCTAGTACTGAAATTCTACCCTGAAGATGGAGGCAACAAGTTCCTCTGGAACCCTTGAAACTTAATAGTGATACACAAAGGCAAGTATATAAATAATGTGTAAAAACTGCAATGTATAATGTGTAATAACATGAGTTCTGTTCCTGAACTTGAAATATAATAACCATTCAAAATTAAATTAAACATAAATACACCACACTTGCACACATACTAAGACATGCGAGCAGTAAATAATTATACAGGACATAACATGAAACAAACAAATAAATAAATAAACATACAAATAACAAAAACATTAAAAAAGAAGGCAAATTCAAAATTAATAAATCTTCACCAAGATCTCAATTAAGGTGGCTGAATGAAGGAGCTATACGACAGATGGGTCATTACAAAGGTAAAGGTGGAAGACTGAAATAAAACAAGACACACTTAAAATACAGTCAACATAAGTGTGAATAATTTAGTCATGTGTACCTACCAGATCACACCACACTACAACCCAAAATATTCAGACTAACACTTTATTTTGTTATTATCTGTGCACTGATGACACTATTTTACATACAAATCCGACTAATGCATTAATACATGCTACTATCACTTTATTATGTTTCAGCCCTCAGGGGGCCATCCTCAGAGAATACTGATACATTTCATGAGTAGGGTCAACAAAATACATGCCCAGATGTAAATATCAGATTACAGAGCAGCATGTTGTATGTTACATGGCAGCTGTCCAACTCAACAGTGTGAGTAAAGTGGTATTGACACCCATTAGTGCATTAGCCAGATTTTTAAGTAAAATAATTGTCCATAACCCACCACCATAAGAATGATGATAAATCTTGTGGCACAACACCAAGATGAAAAATGAACACTACAGTACATTACAAATAATGTAAGAAATAACAAATATTTAAAAAGTTAATAAAGTATGAAGATTCCAGTCTTCTGGAATGGTATGCCATACCATCTGCTACATCGTTACCATTTTTTGAAGGAGCACAGTAGCTCCTTTTTCACAACCAAGCTCTTCTCTGGCTGCTTGACCCTGAAAATGTAGGCAGTAACACCTCCAAAATGCAGTAACTATGTACCATTCAACACAGCATAAAATCCCAGAAGACTTAAATCATCATCGGCACCACTGTGAGAATCTCAAACCTTGCATGAATAAACCACCTTCCTATAAATAAAATAAATTTTGTTTTAAAAATTGTACACTTAAATAACTTGGCAATTTTTAATCCAAGACATTTTACATAAACTGCATGAGTTTTGAACACTACTTTCAGGTCTCCTACAAAATATATTCCATATGATCTACATGTAACAGATGTTTACCTGCAAAGTATACATCTGGCACACTGATATTTTCCTCTTTTAAAAAACTGGTTAAATGACATATTCCAATTTGGTGCAAATGATATTTTTTACACATAATTGTAAGTTCTCAAATGTATGTTCCTTGAAATGTCTGAATCCTTGTCATAAAATCTGCATTAAAATTCATCAAACTTAGGCAGGAATCCTTTTCCCTCCTAAAAAACTACAGAGCATACAGCTACATTATCATTCAGAGGATGCTATATGCACTTCAATATATGAATTCTGCGACAAAAATAACAAAGATGACTCACTAAGTTCCAATACTTTCACACATCATTTGGGTTGTCAGAGTAAAGTATACTTTTAACTACAATCACGTAATATTACCTGAAGTGTACTTTGATCGTATCCTGAGTGGAGGTTGAGGGGCTAAGAACTGATTATATGTTTCCCGATGGGTGCTGTCATCATCATCCAGATAGTTGCTGTCATCAAGATATTCCTGCGAACTGGAATCTTCCTGATTGGACATACCTTCATCATCAGCAAACTCATCACTGTCATCCTCACCCCTCCCAGTTGAGCGGTCTTCATCATCTGAATGAAGGGAGTCTGCCTCTTCATTGAGTGGATCTCCAAATCTGTAACAGCCTACACCAAACAATGAATCCATAGATTAAAAAGAATGATAACTAATATTTTGTTTAAACAAACCATATATATTCTAACATTCAAAAACTTAAACAATTACATATGAAGACAGTATTCAATATGTTAACCATTATAATGTTTTCACATTAATTACCTTATTTCACCTGTTGTTATTACAACTAGACCATACTATATATAATTCTGGGCACAAAAACAAACAGAAATTTCATTTGTTGAACGGGGGGGGTGGGCATGTACAACTTAAACCTGTTTATGACACTGCTGCAGCAGCATACATGGTGTAGCTACATGTCTGACTTGGTAAATACAGTGGCAGGCACTTGTGTAAAACAGTATGTTCAACTGGGTCAGTAGCAACTCCAAGCAAAATCAGCACAGCTTAAAGATAGCATACCAGGTGATGATGAATCCACCCAACAGGACCAGGTAGGTGGTGGTGATTCAATTTCTCAGAGCAGAAGGATGTCAACATGACTAAATTCATAGGCCAATGTATGCAGTCTATGGTGAAGAATGTGTACTGAGTAACAGTGGATTGCCCCTGTATGTTGTGAACAGGTGGGCAGCAAACAATTGACACTCAGCGACTGGGATGTTATCACACTGTCACTAATTTAGATAACAATGTGTGAGTCAAGAGACCTGTGTGCATTCACAGACAGAATTAGTACCGCCCATGAAATCATATGCTATCATGGATATCACACGATGTGTTCCCAGTGGGTCCCACACCTAATGACAGACACACACAAAGAGCACTGGATGTCAATATTGCTCGAACATTCACAGCAGTACACTGTGGATGACATGTTTCTGTGATGAACTGTGGTGGGCAATGAGACATGGTGTTATAATTTTGAACCCAGGGGCAGAGAAGCAGGCATGCAATGGCAACACACCACCTCATCCTGATCAAAGAAATGTGAATCATTTCAACATAAAGTGATGCTGACTGTGCTTGCCGACATCAAGACACTGTACTTCTGAACTTCACATCACATACTTACTTACACAAATTATGCAAACTTTACCATCAAATACTTCAAAACCTGTGTACCAAAGTCAAGAACAGATGTCTGGTAAACTCACAGATAGCATCAACCTGCCACATGACTATGCTCATCCCCATGTGGCCCACAGACTTCAGGAATCAGGGCTGACTGAATGCCATGCAATGAGAGGTGCTTGACAATCTACATACAGCCCAGACTTCCAGTCATGTGATCTTTGGGCTGTCAACAACCACAGGCCATACATTCATGCTGGAAGACTATATGTGAAGGTTGTGGTACAAGGCCTCAGGTGGCAGCTCAAGGAATTATTTGCAGATGGGATACACTGACTTGTGCATCAATGGGAATCCTGTCTTATACCTGTGGTAATTTTTAGAATTGCTCCAATACGATAAACTGTGAGTATCCTCAAACAGGTTTCAGTTACAGCCCCACATCACTCACTCGCTCACTCACTCACATACATGCACATACAAGTACATGCATCCATCAGGAAGAATATTCTACCAGTTTTGTATCCATGTATTCTTAAGTACTTAGGTCTTCACTTGAGAGAAGACCAGAAATTTCAAGTATCTGGAAAAGAAGTTTTCAGGAAACCAATTGGATTGAAGATGAAGTCGGTAATTTAGTACATTACCTGTTGCTGCATACCAGTCACCTTGCATTAGACAGCAGTGAAATGCAGTTGATTACAACATAGTGGAAGCATATCTTAGATGGGAGACAAGGAATGATTATATAATACTGATACAGAAACTTGCTGGAAAACAGTTGCAGTAAAGATCAAGATTTAATTAAAAAGTAAGATAGATCACATACAGTCAGGGTGAGAAAATGTGGGAGATTGGTGAAACTCACCCAGGACTGTGTTCAACAGGAAGCTTTGGGACTAACGGTGATAAACTTCAGCACATAACCTCAGCAACTGATGCACATTACGTGGGACAAAAATAGGGCAATTCATGCAATGTATTATATGTATCATTTGATTACCAGACAGTTTGGCTTGTTCCAGAATGTACTGCTGAAGAGGCAGGAGATGTGCATGGACCTCAGGATCAAAAATGTATGGTGGATAGTCTCCCAGATTACTGTACAAAGGACCTCCACCAACTGGACCTCCACTGCACCCCAGTACTTTGGTGTTATCCAAGTTACCATGAGAAAATTTGCCCACTGCTGGATTACCATTGTTGTAACTAGAATTCTGCATTAAAAAAGGCAAGTTACCATCACAAAATAGGATTTTTTTAAAAACACATTCATCTATATGAACAAAACCTTAAAAAAGTCCTTTTATTGTTATGATTAATGCTTGTTTACTTACACTGCAGCATTAGAAGCTTAAGCTATTCATAATGATCTTAAGTTTAAAAATTTACTGGCCTTGTACAAGTACATGGCTTAATCAGAAATGTGTGACTACACTAAAATTCCTTATATCGCATATAATTGAAACCAAGTTTACACGTGTTTGCAAATTTTTGACAGCTTTAACAGGTGTAATGGAAAGGCAGTCATCCTAAAATGGGTAAATGTTATAAAATATATGGACAAGCAATTTTCTTGTGGATGAAACATTTTGATGAAAAGTGTGTTTGTTACCCACCTGTCTAATAATGCGGGAATCTCAGTTTGATGAATTGTGCGGGTTATGAAAAACAGCCATTTCATGAGCGATATGTAAGAAATATTTCCTGCTACAAATATAGTGCAAGTGTAGTATCAAACAAAAATAGAAACTATATATTTGTTTACAGAGGAACAGTATGTTATGTTAAAATATATAATAAAACATTTAACAAGTCATACAGTAAAAAAAAGTGTAACCCTGAATCTTACAAAATTACACATTTTTATGTACTAAATACCATACCTTCCACGGCATTGTTAAATACACAGAGAACAGGAGAAAGACACGTGGACCTAACTTCCACATTATGTTTTCAAAGTGTGCACAAAATGCACAGCTACCTTAGCAGCAGAGTTTTCCCTGGTAGACTGTAGAGTAGGCTGTGACTGCTTGTTGAGGTGCTCAGGTTGGCCAGTGGAAACAGAGATCAAATCATCATATGAAGCTGGTCCCTTTCCACTATTCAAGACCGCGTCAACATCTGAACCTCCTGGTAATGTGGTGCAACGGTGCCTTGACACTGGTGGAGGTTCAATGGACGCAAAAGGGTTTGGATGTATTGATTTCTTGACACCACGAATGGCTGCAGGACTAGATGGAGATGTGGTTGCAGGAGATATTGGGGAAGGACTTGAAGTAGGATTTTCACTTGATGAATTATCATCATCATCATTACTATGAGTCTTACTAGATGTTGCTGATGCCACAATACGATCACCAAGTGCATTGTACTTATGTGACTGTTTCTTTTGGGGCTGCTGTAGTTGTAACTGTTCTCGATACCTGTAACAGGTCCCAATGGAGACTGTCAAAAAGGCTGTACAATGTGGCTCATACTGCAAATCTTGATTAACTGAATAAATGGGAAACTTCTAGACATAATAGATCTGCTAACACAGCAACAGTCTGTTTAAAAGCATTTAGTTTGATTTTATAATGTCTGAATATATAATTCACATGAATTATACATCCTATTTAAGCTGAGTTTACTTAATACTACCACATTCAAAGCTTTTCTCATACCAAGTTCACAAACTTCATCAATGCAATTCACGCATATGTTCTTGAAAATTATTGCCGTCTGGGATATGATGCCACGTGGTCTTTTAACCCTTAGCCGCTGAACGACATGTTTATATATATATATATATATATATATACATCACGCAGTGAGCCCTTCAAATAGCCGAATGGCCACTAAAGTGGCCGGGGGGGGGGGGGGGGTTTAATTCCGGGGGCAAAGGGTTAAAAAAAG
>Ga0131853_10007225_pt1 | contig 20078 bp, 9 predicted proteins | sample TergutLab28metaG_FD_92764 | JGI IMG/M metagenome (GOLD analysis project Ga0131853, IMG submission 92764) | Labiotermes labralis P1 segment gut microbial communities from Petit-Saut dam, French Guiana - Lab288 P1 (version 2) (version 2) | ecosystem: Host-associated > Arthropoda: Insects >... | reverse complement strand
TGTTGTGTTGTGTTATATTATATTATATTATATTATATTATATTATATTATATTATATTATATTATATTATATTATATTATATTATATTATATTATATTATATTATATTGTCATCGTCATCATCAAAACAGGAATCCATCACTGTAATATCGCCCAACTAATTTCAGTCCAGGTGATAAAATTATACCAAATTTTTTTTCCATTACCTTTCAACCTGATTAACTTAGTGGACTACCCTTCTGGAGGAAAGGGGGGGGGGTCCTTGCAAAACAATACTGTTAAAAGTAACTTTATGCAATATCACCACAAATGAGAAGCTAATGCATAATCAGATGGTCAAGAAATTCCTGCATTACATGAAAGCTGAAAGTTCGCTACAGTATTCACAAATATCGTCACTGGAGTCTGTTCAAAGCCATGTTAATCTAACATAAATCCTAACACCTAATCTTGCCATTTCTCTTTATATTATCTCCCCATTTTCGCCTCAGTTCCCCTCGTGGTCTCTTCCTGCAAGGTTTCACGACAACAATTTCTTCGTAACTTTCACCTTACCCTAACAATATTCGGTAAAGACAATAAATTATTAAGTTCATAACTATCTATGCAGCTTTCTACCTCCACCACCCAGTATTCTTCTCACAACGCAATTCCCAAATACCCCCAATCCTTCATACAATGCCAGATGTTCGCTGCTAATAATTAATTACCTTGCTTAATGGAAGACATCCCGTTTTGTTTATATATTTAATTAATTAATTAATAAACCACCATAGGATACAACTGTGTGTTTATTACGTGACGATAAGCTACGTGTACCTATTTCATTCCTGACGGATGAAAATTTAAGATAGAAATAAAAATATAAAGAGCACATATTTATAATTCATGTGGTGTTTACGTTTTTCCATGCATAATCTGACGATAGACCGTCAGGACTGTAACGTGTACACACAGCTTGTCGTTACATAATAAACATACAGCTGTGTCCGGCCGTGGCTTACTGATTAAACCGATTAACTGTCTTGCATTTGGAGGACGATATTCATAAGAAACAGACTGGAAAATATTTCAGATATTTCGACGAATCCATTTTTATTTGCAGCTTATTTACCAGTAAAAAAACTGAGAACCAGAATAAAAACAATTGCATTCTCGTAACAAAGACGTCACTTGAATAAGTTATTCAAAACTTCGCACTTTTCCAGAAGATTTCTGCCAAGTTTTCCGGAAGATTGTGCAGTTTAACACCTTTCGGGAAGGGTTTATTTTACTGGAGAACAAGAGGAGGTTTAAATTTTGTGTTTCGTGACAAGGAAGAGCCGGCGCATTATATCTTTCACTAATGACGCAAAACTGTAGCAATCAGCATTGCAGATATGAAGTGGCGTGTCACGGTACAGCAAGTGTATCGTGTTACAGTCTGTTCTTCTTCTGGAGTAGAAAAATCAGAAAATGCTTATTAATGTAAATATTTTTCGTTGATATTTTGACAAAAGTTGATGTGAAAGTTGTATCGCTTTCTTCTAAATTACTTTAAGACGTCACTGAATGTAAACATATTTGAAATAAAGTTAATGACTTCCTGACGAAAAACACAACCGGATAGGATCAACGTGGCTAGATATTTAGGCTACTGTCATAGTACGTAAGGGTTAATAGCTGTGGTAATGACGACCACAGAAAAAAAACCAGAAAATTCCAAATTTTTGTTAAATTTATGCAAAATGGGGAACAGAGAAAGGAGACAAACAGTTTTTCGTTGTCAAATAAAACTACCATTGAAATACGCCTCATTCAAATTACCCCACAAGTAACATTTATTTAAAATTTTATGAAAAAAGTAGCAAGGGCTTAATTCAATCATGATTAATCGCTTAACTTTATAGTGATTTAAATTATTATTAATTCTTTAAAATTTGCGATTGTAACGCAGCTGATTCGGTAACTTCAGAATCCAAATTTACGGTAGGAATATTAGATAGAATTTACAAAATTGCCGGGCTATTGTTACAAGAATTTTTAATCCTAAACATGAATATTTTTTTTCCTTTCAGCTTCTGCTGTTTTTCAAATTGCGCTTCTATTATTTCGACTATTTACATGTTTGGTGTATTACAATTTCCTGTTATTAAGGTCTCCGATTTTCCGATATGTTACACAGCACAAATTTGTAGGTGTTTACCGATATTTCTGGATAGCCTATCGGTACAAACGTCGAAGGTCATACGGCCAAACGCCGAAAAACAACTGCCATCAAACACGACGTCCAAAAGAAGAATGAAGACCTCAACTAGACCGCACAAGAAACCTCCAATCTCACGTCGTGTTATTAATTATCAGATGTGTATTGATACTTGATAAGAACGTAATAATGAACGTCATATATTCTCAAGGTGACTGGATACAATTCTATATAGTTATTGTGTCGTCACTTTAGTGAGTAACCAGTCCAGTTATGCTAGTGACTGGACAACCTGATTGCCACTTTGACCGGAACCCTAGTTACCTCGTCACTACCTCCAGACCAACTCTGAGGTTCACTCAACGGCCGGAGCGTGAAACCAACCGATCACACAGATATATTGTTAAAACCGGGCGCAACGTTACAGTAACTTCTCCCTAATGTCTACATCTGCCGCTCCCAAGCACAGAAAAAAAACACATTTGTCCAATTATTATAATTAACTTTATTTGTACTTTCCAAGCAATATTATGATATGACACAAAGCGCGGCCGATGATAGGAACAAGACATGCATACAAGACACGTGTATATAAGACACGTGTACACAGTGTTTAACGTAGACAAACTAGACAGAAGAAGTCAAGGTAATGAAACTACGGGGTACATCAACGGCCAGAATTTTTGGAAAAACTGAGTGACCACAAAACTGTGAGAGGACAGAACTTCCTTACAAGCGCCTCAGTTGTACGATGGTTTCACGTGTCTATGTTCGGATAATTCTTTCAAGAAAACATTTCTTGAAATCATGTTGCGTATTTCATGTCGCCAGCAGATTACGTACGGCATAAAGCATTTTTGAGTCTTACTGCAGCAGAAGTTCCCAAGGTATTCACCTTGCCCGTAATAAATCCTCCTTAAGTTACCTCTTCAATCACCGCGTTAATTTTAATGTCTTTCGCCCAACTCTCCTTTTTCATGATTCTTCCTATGCGTTTTGAATATTTTGCTGAACAAGACTGTAAGGTCTTGTTCAGCAAAATACTTCTTTCCCCTTTTGTTATCTGGCAAAGGATTTTGTTGCTGTTTCCCCCTGAAGGGATTACTTTAAGATGTCGGTATTCCAGGTTTTATATTGTCGAATTGAATGAAAAGTGAATGATGAAAATGAAAAGATTTGTAAGGTTCCAGTCTTGGTTTTATCGAGGCAATATTTCGGCTTTTGCCTAGAGCGACTAAGGTGCGAAAAAGGTGGTCAGGATGCACGGTTTCCCTTTCTGGTTTCTAACCGGGAACCTCCAAGGAGCAATACATTTACCCCTCTAAGAATTAAAGTTCTAAGTTTATTAAACGCTTTTCGTAAAAAAAGCTGAGAATAAACTCAATCGTAAGTAGGTGAGAGCTCAAATTGTATCGTCACTGAAATTATTCTGCTCTGTTCAGCTCGCTGATTCGACCGAACTCCGCCAGAACTCACCCTTCGTACCCACCGCCGCCTCCTGCAGACTGTCCTTATTGCCGCCGGCCAACACGTATCGACCCTCCTTTCCCTCGCCCGCTAAATCCACTGTTGATCATGGATTTCTGCTTCTCATTAGCGTCATTCAGACTGACGCTTAACTCGAGTGACAAGCAATTTGACACCAACCCCGCCTCCGCAGCCAAACGTACGCGGACACATTCTTCTCAGATGTGGAAAACAAATCCAGATTATATTTCAAATGCAAAACCAAATAGATAGGCCTAAATCTTCACATGTCTGTTAGACAAAACAGGACATTACCGAAATCCGTGACAAATTCCCTTCTCGATATTCACAAAAGAGTACAGACAGTTCGGATCAAAACTACAAAAATAATGAAGGAATTAAACGCCTTTAAACTTACTTACTCCATGGTGCAAAGTCCTTCTTGAGCAGCTAACTGCTTTGCAGATAGTCAAGAAATTCCCCGCATTTCACGGAACCCGAAGGCTCATTACCGCAATCACACGGGTCCGCTACCTCTCTCTGTCCTTGGCCAGCCCAATCCAGTCCATATACCCACATCCCACCTCCTGGAGATCCATCCTAATATTATCCACCCATCTACGCCTAGGTCTCCCCAGTGGTCTCTTTCCCTCCAAACGCATTCGAATACAACAACAAAACAATCTTCCATTAAACTGAACAAGAACAGCTATCGGACTACTGCTGATTCCAACAAGAATTTGATTAATTCCATCACGAAATAATATAATAGTAAGTTTACTAATAAATACACTACACCAAGAAATAAAAACAATTTTAAGAAGAGAAAATCAAATAAAGACAACTCCTATAACCTAACATCATTATTCCTCATAATCTTAACAAACAGTTTCCTGCGATTATTCCCATGCATCTTCACCAGAGCAAGACACCTAACACTTACACTAATTGCAGCCCTACCTCTATGAATGAGATTTATATTATTCGGGTGAATTACACAACTAGTTGTGATGACGGTGTCTAATTCCTTCATTATTTTCATAAACACAACGGGATGATGAATATCAAAAATTGCAAAACTAGTCTCATTTGTCGTTCTAGAGTGTGTCTGAACACAAATGAGAATTCTACTCGGTGCGACAAGGCAATCATACGGGCCTATCAAACCTCATATTCTGAACAGGGGATCTGCAACCTGACCACATCACCAGATACCTTGTATAGCAGCGTCTGTTGAGTTGATTGGTTAGTTTGGACCGGGGGAGGGGAGGGACTAGAATATTTGCTTACTCTCAGACCTGCAAGCGTAAGTCGAATAGTGTGCCTGACCCGATGCTTTCAGATAATGCAGTATTTTACCGTAGCTGAAACAGCTCGATTCTTGGCAAAGCTCGCATTAAGATTTGCCCTACAGGATCCTTGATTTCTCGATAGACACACACTGATCTTTGTGACACCTGAACTCCCTTCATGTACCCCCCCCCCCTCCGCCCAAACCAAACACTTCCTCCAACCTCACATAGCCTAATCTGTGGGGTAAAACAGTGGGGAATCACGTGTGTGTGTGTGTGTGTGTGTGTGTGTGTGTGTGTGTGTGTATTTAGAAGCGCGGAGATATGGTTCTTGTCTTCCCAAGTACAAGAATCCACAATCAGTTTCGACACCGTATGGTCTGGTAGCTTATTACCAACTTCTGATTCGAAAAAAGTCGTTCTTAGTATCGCCACTTCAATTGAATAATATGGAGCACAAGGTGACGCAGTTAGTTGAGGCACTGCGGTATGAGCTGGAAGGTCGCGGGTTCGATTCCTGACGGTTTCATTTAAATTTTTCATAGACATTATCCATCCGGCCGCACATTGGCCTTGAGTTCAACTCAGCCTCTAACAGAAATTAGTACCAGGAATATTTCCTGGGGGGTTAAGAAGGCCGGTGCGTAGAGCTGCCAACCTTACCACCTTCGTGTGCTGACTGTCTTGAAATATGGCTCAACTTGATGGAAACCTCAGGGTCTGTCCAGGCCTATGGGGGGGGGGTTTCTTTACCCTTAACTTAACTGTATAACAGAACACAGGACATATAAATGCGAGGTCAACATATTCTGTTTCAAATGTCAAACAAGAAAACCGCGTGTCAAAAAACAGACTAATTGACTTCTATCAAAGAAAATCAATGCCGAAAGTTTCTAATTCTTTCACGGTTCATATAACATAAGGATCGAAATATTAATGATTATAAAACAATTATATGTGGAACAATTTATTATGAAATATATAATCTAGAACACATTAGGTGGGAATTTTAATAAACTATAACAAACTGTAATTAAAAATTGTAAGGTTGAGATCTTCGTCACAGTAATAGAAATTATAAACGTTTTAAGCATGTCCTTTTCATATATATTTGTATTTTCTTGTCTAATGATGATTTTGAAGTCTTGAAGCACGTAGTTGCATTGGTTGTATTAATTTTATATACTGGGTTAATAGAACACAACAGCAAGTCCTCTGATAAATATTTATATTTACATTTAATGTCAGAATTACTTTTTCGAAATAGGTCTCCAAATTACATTAGATAATACGGATTATCAATTAATATTGCAAACCAAAATTCCGGAATTCACGGTGCAAGGTTAGGGTAGTCTTATAAATTAAAGTAGTGGGTGTAGAGGGAAAGAGGGCCTTTTTACGAATTGAGTTATGTTTCATAAAACGTCGTGGTTGAGGGGTGTAAAGGGGGAACAAAGGAGGGGGTTGAAGGATAAGCGAGATACTGTGGGAGGGGAGCGGAGGAACTGCTTGATATCAGTGTCTGTCCGCCTAGCCTGGCCCGAGCGAGCTGTCGTCTCGAGTGAAAAGTTGCTCCCTGCTTTCTGAACTCTGCCTGCAGCGTCGCCGGCGACTGGCAGCTGTCAGAAGAGAAAGAGGGGCGCCAGATAGATTCACCAGCGCCACAGGAAAGAGGACATGACTGCACACATCTCAACAAACTACTACTTCTTTTTTTGTACCTTTGACGATATGAATGATACTTTTAGTCAACAAATGAACGATGTGCTGAACACACCCTTCTGCCATTTTTGTTTAGAATTAAAGAAACATGCCGTTACTCAACATTCCTCCTCTTACTTCATTAATAATGGAAGCCGAAAGAAGCTGAGCTCAGACAAGTTTTCCGGAACTAAACGGAACTGACAGAAAATGAATCTATGACAAATACTGAACACTTTCCTCCCTCTGCGCCACAGAAGCGAAACTGCGAGTAAAGGAAGGGTGAGTTATTACAAAAATGTTAATAACATGTAGGAGTACAGTATTGCGACATTCTTCCCTTAATTTTATACGAAATGGGCCGATTACTTACTTCTGTTCTTATAATAAAACCAACGAGAAGCACTAATTTCTCAAATTTATTTTTGGAATAGGACTCCTTACATGTTTCGGACAGTATCTCTGTCCATCATCAGGAGTCTAGCACTGTACACACAGCAATAGGTATAGGTCATACAGGTAATGCTGACTGCTTGTTAGCAAGCAGTCAGCATAATCTGTATGACCTATGACTAACCTCCAACAAACAGCAAACCAAGAACGGAACGACCAATGTGGTAATCAACATCATAGTCGCGAGCTACTGATGATGGGCACGGTAATGCCCGAAACATGTTGAGCCTATAAGAAGTACAATAAAATAATAAGTGGCATCTAGTTGGCTTTTTTATTCTTCATTTATGACTTTATTCAGACGACAAGAAATAAGATTACGAACCAAATCGTAGCGTATATTCCCAGTATTTTATCTGTTACGAACTACGATAATGCAATTTTTATATATTACCTCGTACTATCATTCCATTATATTCGAACTTTGCCACATTTTAAGGAATTTATTTTATTTCAGAAAGAAACAGACTATTTAACGTGCGCGAGCGATGCTGTTTCTGAAAACGAATTAAAGCAATCAGAAAGCAATACTATGCAATACGGCACAAACTTTGCAATTACGATCGACCCATCTGAGTTTTACAGTAGAACTGGATGTAACTGAAAAGTAATTAGGCCTGGAAAGAAGTTATTAAAACATGAGGACGCAATGTGGACGGTATTAGTAAAAAGTTTGGAGAGGGGAGATTAGAGGCAGAGAAGGGGGGGAGACAGTGAGTTATTTCTAATTAGCAAGTCCCTGTTGCTGGTTTTTATGTAAGTTTGTGCTTACAGGAAAATAAGTGTAACCGTGTTCGTAGTAAAAGTGTAAGGGATGTAATTTACTGAGTTGAATGTTTTTAAAGTGCCCCATCAGGGTAACAATAAACTTTTTTTTTGGTAAATATATCCTCTTCCTTCTCTCTCTACAAACGCAGGAGTTTTTACTAATTAATAACTTTACAAAATCCCATTGATGATGATAACACAAAATACTTGTATGTATACCCCACTCAAGTTTTGGTACGGTTGTACACTTTAATCCATTAAGGATATTATAAACAATCGCTGCAGCGGTATCACATTGCATAAACTAGCCCAGTACTTTGTTTATGTCAATTACGTACAAATTACCGACAATATTACCGTGATGGTCCGTTTCTAATATAACAACCTGACAAAAATAGCGGACGTATAATTATCTATTTGTAAAATTTATATACTAAATGTATCTTTATATTTTATAATCTCAGACATTGTTGGTGCGTCGTAATAAGCAGCTAAGTCTAATTCAGTATGGACGAGAATTACACAAAATTAGACCGTTCAAAAACCTGAAGGGGAGGACACCTGGAAGACGGTGGCAAAGATGGGAAGAAGATATTAGAATAAGCTTCAGTAAACAGTATGTGAATCTCACTAAAATTCTGTACAAAAGTGTCCAGAATTTGTGTTTATAAAGACCCCTAGGTTTGGCGCTAACGAAACGGCAACTGAGAAGAACGAAAATACAGAAATGCCTTTCCACGGGGCAGTCACCGAGTGCAGAATGACGGATAATAAACGCAATAAATAACAGAGGAGAATGGGAATAACCGTTATGAGAACAATAACAAAAACTATCGCAGAATTTGCCTGAGTGTCTGTAAGTATAATTTGGAAAACCACTCCGAACTGTGTATTAATACAAATCGAAGGCAAGAAGACGCCATAAAAGCCACAGATTTCGTAAAAAAGCTTAAAACAATTTTAATTCTTGTAATTTGTACGTAAAGTAAAGCAAATACTTCACACGTCACAAAATCAAGAGAGGGAGTAGAGTTATTACCATAGGAATTTTTATCTTCTGCACTATCTCAATGCCTGTGGTCAGCATTACTCTCCAGTCACTTTATTCCAGGTAACAATCCATGGAACACACTGAACATGAGGTTGAGTCGGTTCCAGTGTCGGTCTATATACATTGGGCAAGAGAAAGACCTTTCTTGCCTCTACCAGGAATCGATCCACGATTCCTCAGTCGGCCAGCTCGTAGTTATTATACTGACCTACGATATAACGAATCCTCTTGTAACCGAAACAAGACTAAAGCTAAATCAGTGGCTTTGATAGTAGTGTTGATGATGACGATGATAGTCGTGATGATTATGAAATTTAATTTCGTGTACACAATGCATCAGACTACATCGTGAACTCATATATCCCTGCATCAATCAAATATAGCTCTAAAATTATATGACCTACAAAAATCGTTTCCTGTAAAGTAAACGTAGGAAAGTAGAACTGTTTAAAAAAAATGTGTCTCCATTACTAAACCCAGAATTTATGTGTAGAGCTGAAACCTGCCGCACTTTGCACAGTTCCACATTAGAATTGTGATCTCTAAAACGCTGATAAACTAAGTAACGGATATTCAGCATCACAGTTCTTAATAATCTGGGTACTTTGCATCCTTTGGTGCTTATTCACCTGTCCACTGTATTCTTAACTTTGGTTTTACTATGCGTGTATTGCTGTCGTACATACTTTAGTTGCCGGATTGCTGGCTAGAAGTCAGTATCCGGAAAGTCCTGCGACCGGCCACCTCGGCACAGGTTTTTCTTGGTTTCCCTGTGTCTATAAACGAATGCTCAGATGGTTCCTAAGACTCCAAGATGCTACTGCATGCTTCTCATGTAGCCCTCTCGACTTAAATTTCTTAGATCCTTACATCATATTTATGTTATTTTTATTTCATATTAATGTACATACATGACAACCACCGCCACCGGATGACAGTCCATTTGCAGTCAAATATATTATATAGGGTATACACAAAAGAATGGTGCGGTTTCAAAAGTTAACGAGAAATTCGTTTCTCACCTTACACAGGCATAACGTACACCGTCAGCAGCGGCAACTGTCCAAGTTTCTCATGCGTTAATCACAATCTTTTAATGTGTGCAACCTGGGTCACACGACACACACACACACACACACACACACAGAAAGCCTTTTTATGCTGCGACGCCATCTTGGAAACTGGCCCCGCGGCCCCGCAGTAAGCATGAGAAGCGAGCTGCTGGTAGCGCATGAGAAACTTGGACAGTTGCTGCTGCTGACGGTGTATGTTGTGCCTGTGTAAGGTGAGAAATAAATTTCTTGTTAACTTTTGAAACCGCACCATTCTTTTGTGTATACCCTGTATATTATATACATATGAATCAAGGGTTACATATTTTCCAAAAACCTACGAGCCACCTCTAAATTATAAGTCACAAGAGCAATCCGAATCACGTTCCACGCTGAGAACCCAAAAATTTAGGCCCCACAGTAAGCAATACGGTCGCCCGGTGTCCTGGTACCCAGAATTTATGCACCCTCGGTTTACGGCCCAGTTGTTATTATTTGCTACACCTGTAACGGTAATAAGCCCTGCATCTAGTCCATACGGAGTACCTGCGTACGTAATACCAGTCATGCAACTAATAGCAACCGTTTTCCTACAGAAATTGACTCACGTTTTTCTAATAAAAATAACATTTGTTATTTGTGAGGTAAAAGGCGAATCTTTTACATTTTCTTCATGACGCAAGAGCTCCTAGTGGGCCAGGGCCTCCTCGTTATCCAGGCTTCAAAACCACAATCTGAGACACCACACTCGGTAAGACTCCTCTGGAATAGTGATCAGCCCGACGCCGAGACCTCCACCTGACACAAACACACACACACACACACAACATTCACAAGAGACAGACATCTATGCCCCCGGTAGGATTCGAACCCACAATCCCAGCAAGCCAGCAGCCGTAGACCCACGCCTTAGACCACGCGGCCACTGGGATGAATCTTTGCATATAACAGATTACTAAAAGTATTAGATATTGGTACATAATAGGTTAATTATACCCTTAAAACGCGTAATGGGGTGAACTGTTCAATCAGACTTAAACGTTTTCTTTTCATTATTTATTTATTTTTTCTTTCTTTCTTCTTTTTTCTTTCTTTCTTCAGTTTTTTGTCTTTTTCTTTCTTTTTTTCTTTCTTTCTTTCTTTCTTTTTTTCTAGAGAGTCCTCTTGCAGACTTTTTGTTTTACATGACAGTCTGCAAGATATTGTAAGTATTCTCTTGTCTGCCACTAACGATCGTAAAAATATGTCCATGCAATGTTACAGATTACATGTCTTTAGGTTACGAAGTTAGTAAACCTTGGCCCTTTGTGATATGTTGGAATACTTCACATATTCTGCAATGCCGTATCCAAAAAAAAATCGGTACGCTGGCAGGCAGCAAGTAAGTGGGGTGACGTTTACTGCTGCAGGGAGCATACATTTCTCATAACTTTGTTACACACTGTCTGCTGTCGGTACATTCACTACACATCTCCCATCCTACAACGTGCCCTCACGCTCAACAATAATTCATACTGAATTCGCTCCTGTTTATAAAATATTACAACGGCAGGCTGAACTCGGTATACAGAAACCAGACCCCCACTGCGACTTCAAATCAATCCGCCAGCGATGAGGGAACGATGTTACGCTGCAACTGAAATCTCCTACCCCTGCCAGACAACTCGTCGGTCCCTAGTTCTATCTGTGTCAAACACAGCTCGGCCAAGATATCTAGTTGTAAAGTCTTCAGGCTTATAGTGTCTAAAAACTGAAAACTGTTCGACTATGGCTTTGACGTAACATTTGCAGCAATTTAGTCAAAAACACTACTATGAATATATGGCTAAACGATGGTGTTTATTAGCAATAGAAAAGTACATGTTTCGGCCTATAGCGGCCATCATCAGGTTTTGACAACTTTTTGCTATAAGAGATATATATAATACGCATAAACCTCTTGCCAATGTTGAGATCTCAATATCACTATCATTTTCGTGCGTTCGTTAAGCTAAGTTTGGTGGGATGTCTATTGCTAATAAACACCATCATTTAGCCACACATTCATAGCTGTGTTTTTTACTGAATTTACCTCACCTTATAGTTTAAACACACAAAGGGGATGGCACACCTCCAAAAAAAACTATCAGCTTCTCAAAAAATGTTCTATTTTACTATTCGATCTAGAATCTTATTTATCGCCAGATACAGAAACCATTCGTAATAAAATTCAGATTGCTCATTTAATGAATTTGTCTGCATCAATTGCAAGTTACAAAAAGCTATATACACAGGTATTTTCCTTTATCAAATTTAAAAATAAGTAGCGGCTGTAACTTGTAACTTGTTGTGTCGCCAATTTTTAATTCTCCTTTATGTCATAATCGTCTCCCAACGAAACATGAACACTATAAACATTTGCCTTAAGTCTCAAGACAAAGAAAGTCCCTCCACTACCCTATCCTCTCCCTGTCACACTTTCTCGTGGTGCAACCTCTCTTAACTAATGAGGTTCTAGGGAAAGAGCCACGACGATTTAACCGTTCCGTCAAAGCGTTAGACAATATGAGTAGCTTATCATGCCTACAACTGGATTCCCTACTTCTTCTGTTGAATCAATCAACTAGAAAAACAGCACCTTCCTTTGAAGTATCCGAAAGTAAAACAGAATACCATGAGATACGTAAAATTCGAAGCCTAAGGGAACAGCAGTTATGGGAGGTCTTTAAAGAGAAAGCACGCGGTCACAAACCATAACACCTGAAATGTCGATTATGGTAAGGTAAGGTAAGGTAAATGTAAAAGGTAAAGGTAAAGCAGTCCCGTTACAGGCCCGGAGGTGCCCAGAGGGTTCCGGGAAGTTAAGGTTCCCAGATTTCATGAAAAAGGCACAGGATGGTGGTAAGGTTGTCAGCCTTACGCACCGGCCGCCTTTACCCCAGGAAATACACCTGGTACTCATTTCTGTTGGAAGACCTTCCAAATTCCATCTTCAGTACCGGTTCTGAATCATAATTTGGCCACCAGTTTGGAAAGGCTGCGAGTGATACGAAATATGACGTACGAAAGGCACTGCTACTACAGTACGATATTTCGATTAGAATAAGTTTATAGTTTTATTAACTTTTAAGTGACTCAGGTCTGCAGCCACGAGACACACACAGACTAATCGACATATGGAAAGATATGCAAACAGGCACCTTTACTGTTCACGATATAATTTTCTTCTTTTAAAATAAGATGTTAGAAAACGCCCACACGACTTAACACTACTGTCATATTCTCTCTGTTGTTGAGTTGTTATTCCTACTGTTCCTAATAATTGTTATTATTTTCGAAACACTCTAAAGTTAATCGCTGCTGTCTGTTATCTTTCATGTGAGATACGTCCATGTTAGTTTGGCAAATAATTGTCCGGCCTCCCTGGTTCTGCCTTACTTCTTGTATTTATCTCAAAAAGAAGAGATGCATTCTTGTATTCTCTCGAAAAAAGGAGTTATCGTCATTCCTACACTCATCTCTTAAGGAGCGAGATTTCTTTCTGCATGCACTTATCTTGCGAAAGGCGACATTATTAGACCAACCGTTTTTAGGCCTCAGACTGTAATTCGCAGACAACATTCTGTCTCCATTACAAAAACCAGTACATAGACGTTCTTACTGCTGTAAGTGAAGCATTTGTTATATCTGTCCGATTTTAATCAAAATCAGTTTTGGGAGTTGTTTGACCGTGCGTCTTCCTCATGAAATAAAGTGAAATGCCAACTTGATGCAACTAGGTAATTCTATTGATGTATTCTTAGCTCGATATGTTTCGGGTAAATATGCCCATCATCAGGAGCATTAGATTTTGAGTTGCAGCATATGGTTTTCTGCACCGAGATTTTGGATGGGTGGTGGTGGTATTCATTTCTGTTAGAGTGAGTCAACATCAGGGACAGAGTGTGGCCGGAAGGATTATGTCAATGAAAAATTATAATGACACCATCGGGAATCGAACCCGCGGCCTTCCGGCTTATAGCGCAGTGCCTCAGCCAAATGCGCCACCGCGTGCCCTCCGATTGATAAAAAGTATAAGTAAAGACCTTACCTTACGAAATAAATAAATAGCATGATTAGACATTTTATAGCTACTAGCTTTAACATTAACCAAAAACACCACAAAACAAGAGTCGTTAAGAAGCTAAACGCAGCTCTAAACTCATTAGCCTGTTCACCAACAGCCCACTACAAGAATCTGTTCAGAGACACTGAATCCAGTCTGCATTCACATACCCAGTTCCCGTTAACAGCAGTTTTAACATTAGCCTCCCATCTACGATTATGTTAACCAAAGAGTCTCTTCACTTCACATTCTTCAGATTTTTTCCCTTAGTTTTAAGCATTTCACAACACCAGATCTTCTTCTACACGTTAATTACGGTAGAAATTCAGGAGGCACTGCGGTGCCCGCACTTCTTGTATTCTATTCTGCCCACAAAATATATTTCCAGCATTTTCTATTTTCTAAAGTAAGCATTTACTGAACTACAATGTTGCATTAATCTACACAATTTCTCACATGTGTGCAAAACCCCTGCATGCTACATGTCCGAGTCATCACTATTTCTGATGCCTGCTCACAAGAGTTAAAACAGTTTTAAAAAAAACTTTTGCTGCAGAATACAAAATTATATGCACTTACTGTACACACCGAACATGTCACAGTGGAGGATACACGGCCATGCGGACACACGGACACATGTACCACAACTTCAAAACCACTGAAATCTGACAACACGTCGGCTACCATGCCATTTCATCAGAATTTGTCTCCCTTCAGAAAAAAAAACCAAATAATTTTGAAATCCAATTTTGTTTTTAAAGTAAAAACAATGTAATCGATATCCGTATGATGAATGGCTCTTACATTACCCCTTGCTGATAATAATACACTACATAAACTTCCCAATGTCATGCTGTCCAACTACTAAATTATTAGCAAAGGACGGAAAATACAGCAAACGAGATCAAAGAATTGATATTATATCTGTGCGGTGTAGCTTATTGAAATCTGCGGTCAGGAGCAAAGGACTCCCACAGGCACACCTCAAAAGTTTGCATTAGCACTTTTTACGGAATCTAAACAACGCACCACTATCTCTCTGATATGCACCCTTTTCCATAATTTATTTTTAGGCTCGTTCACAAAACTGCGAAAAGGGACTATATGCTTCGCCATGTCTGTCCTCCCGAATGGAATAACTCGGCTCCCACAGGAAGGATGTTTATGAAATTTCATATTTGAGTATGCCATGAAAATCTGTCGAGAAAATTCAAGTTTCATTAAAATCTGACAAGAATAACGGGTACTTTACATGAAAGTCAATATAAATTTTCGAACATATCTCGCTCAATTCTTATGAAAATGAGGTCATCAGACAAACATTTTTGAGAAAGTCAAAACACGCGTTTTATGTTACGCAACTTTTCTTTTTTTTCGAAATTCGTGCCGTTTATTAGATTATATGGAGAAAGTATTGTACAGCCGAGCAGGCCACAGAAGACAATATAGCGCAATGCATGCCGGATACCTAGGCTACAAACACACTCACGGAATACGTAATAATTACTGCTTTTCTACTGCAACAAATTTTGCACAAACGCTTCTCAGCGTTACGTTATACGCACATTGCTTCTCTTAATTCAACACTATAAGGCTTTAACGACGCTGTATAACGTCTACATACAGTCTTCTTTTCTTGGACCTTGTCCATCGTCTATAGTTTTTTTAACACTGAAACACTATGTTTGGGAAGCCGGCTCTACTTCCGTCTTCACGCGAAAAGCGCCTGTCTGTTGGACCCCTTAGATCGAGCTATTCTCAGTCACTTGTTACCATAAAAACACTCCACTAATGTAGATAATCTCCTGAGAACAAGATTCGTCCGAGGGGTATAACAGTAAAATGTTATAGAAAAAATTAAAAACAACCACAAGACTCAACATAATATCGTTTCAAACGCATCACAAATTGAAATCATCGAAACCATAATAAGAACCATGAACTCAAGCCTATCAGACTATAGACACCACATACAGAACCATAACACAAGCACTGAAAATCCAAACACCAGTAACACCAACTGTGGAGAAGTTTAGAACCTCATGGGATCAAACGTATTATTAAGAAATTTCATTCCTAAACAAAAGGTGCAAGATGGGAGTAATTTCGACGCTAGGCCGGCCGATATGATTTTGTAAACGTGCCACATAGGCCGCTTCCTTGCACTTCCTATACACTGGATTCGTTTGTCTCTATAATCTTCGCTTCCTTCCAAAGTATACGGCGATTCTCTTCGAACGAATGTTGTTCTAGTCTGGATCTTTCCAGATGAGCTACTTCCAACTTTTTCCCGTGTTCCTGGAATCTCGCGGTCCACCGTCCGCCTGTTTCCCAATTGTAGCTCCTGCCACATTCGTGGGAAATATTTTAGATGCAATTCGCAGACTCCTGGAGAGCACTTATTGATCTAGTTCTCATAAGTGTGTGTCTCAGGTTGTACCTCGCTTTGAAAACAGTTTAAATATTATATCTGTACGGTATAGTTTGAACTTTTCAAAAAAAAACCTCCTGTATAAGGCACGGACGTAAGACCGAGTGGCTGAACTTCGTTTTTCAGAAGAATACTTCTGCTAGATTACTTCATACCTTGCGTAAAAAAATCCAATGTGAGAGGCATTAAGCTGCAAGGCGAGTTTCGAAGTCACAATCTCGTCAGACTGGACCTCTTGCTCTTGGCATATGGTAGTAAATCTGGCAATGGAGGTAACGGCTGGTGTGTGTGGGTTTTCTATAGACTTTGGTGACCAATGTAGATACTTTCCTAATGATCAACACGTCCAAAAACAGAGTTGCACTGTCAGTATCTATTTCCATGGTAAACTGGTTATTAGGTCTTAAGATTGTTGATGTGCTTACAGAATTCCTGTACACTGTCGAAACCATGAAGCCAAGTCACAAATGTATTTTCCACATATCGGAGCCACAGTGAAGGTTTCTGTTCCACCGTGTCCAAAGCTTATTCTTCAAAATGCTCCATGAAGATATTGCTAGCCACTGGAGACAGAGCGCTTCTTAGAGCCATGCCCTATTTCTGTTTGTAGAACCTGTCGTCTACGTGAAAATAAGTGGTTGTTAGACATGACTCCAACAACTCCGTGATGGCATCCACTTCCAAAACCGAATATTCAGCAAGTGTGTCATTTTCCAGCAGTTTGTTTCTGATGACATCCAGAACTTTTTCTACTGGAACGTTAGTGAAAATGCTGACAACATCAAAGCTGACCAGTATATCTGATTCTCGATATTTACAGATTTAAGCAAATGCAGAAATTATCTGAATTATTTACTCAAGTTTCGGTCTTGCCAACATCACATGAAAGAAACCATCTAAAGCATATCATGGAGAATCATGGAACGTATTACAAGTCTTAAAGGAATATCTGGCTCGTGTGTCTTACGAAGGCCATATAGATATTCAGAATCATCCAACACCACTGTAATATTTCCCTTGTCTGTTTATAGTATCCTGATATATTTGTTCCGTTTTAATGCTCGGATGCATTTGAGTTCCCTTCTCATCATATTAGGAGTTGGGGATTTGGATTTATCCAACATGGACCTCATCTTCCAACTGAATTCCATATCCACAGATAGCGATAATTATGGAATCGTCGATTCAACCACATATATTATGTTCAGGTTGGAACATGGATATGACACCGCAAAATTCAAAATCTTCTTCAGTACTGAATCTTCTGTGTAAGAAAGGACATACTCGTATAATGAACGATTTAACACAAATTTCTCAGTCCCCGAGGAGTAGGTAGACGGAGCGTTGTTCCGTTTATTTATTTTTCTTATTTATTTATTTCATATGTGCCCACGTAAATGCACACTTTAAGAATTTTAATACAACTATTTCTGTCTTTTTATGATATATGTATGAAACAAATTGTTATATTTATTGAAGTAACCACTTTTGTATATATTCTACGACTGTTTTTTTAAGAATGGTTTTCCCGAAGATGATTTAGGATAGAAACTAGTTGCTAATTATTATGCAAATTAATAAAGATAAAAAATTGCGTGTCCATAGCCTACTAAGAACAATGGAAGTCTGATATTTGGTCAACTGCCAAACATAATGCAAATAATCTAATAAATATTTGTAACTATTCACAGTAATTATTATAGTTCCATAAATTCTGAGCATTTCTTGTTAGTTGCGAATTGTTATTTTCCCAAGAATAAGTTCCATCCAGTGAATTGGTCCTGAAAAATACAATTATCTTAGCACGAAAGTTCTGACCTTGCTTAACGACTTCAGAATCCAGTGGCAAATGTAAATAGACTTGCAGAGCCCAGTCGCGCAGCTTTTAGAGAATTACGTACCAATTAGGGACAAGTCCAGTCCTAAAACCCTTAGCAAACATTGTTAATAACAGCCTCGATTAGTAACTCTACGTGCACTTTCTGCAAAGCAACACATTAGCTGCAACTAAAATAGAAGCAGAATATTTCTTGTATCACACTTGACAACAGGCACACGCAAGAACATTTCAGGCTCCGTTCACATTGCGGTGACATTCTGAAGGTTAATAAGTGGCTGTAAGTGTTTATAAGACACGTTCTTCTTCACATGAAGGTACCAGGTTCCGTCCGAACACAGCAATGGCCATAACGCAAGGTGCCATAACACTTAACAACGTCAATTACTGTGTACAGCAATTCTATCTCTGCCACAGATACATCTCCTATCAATAGAATCGTCACACAATAAGCGACAGCTTTACTGACATTGATAACTACAGTGCGAGGTTGGGATGGCGCAGACAGTATAGCGCCTCGCTACATGTTGGACGGTCTGGGGTTCAAAACCCGGTGCAGGCGAGATTCTCCACACCAGTCCCAACGGGGCCCACCAAGCCCCTGTCTCTTTCCTGGAGCTAAAACGGTTTGGTTGTAGCGTTCACCACCCACCCCCACCTGGCGCCGAGGTTAAAGAAAACGTATATCTATTCCTCTACATCCCCTCTAGGCCTTCATGGTCTGTTCTAAGGCAAAATTTATCTTCTTAATGGCTCCGTGTTATAGGATACATAACAAATGTCAGTTTAGTGTGAGGTAGTAGTACTTTCTGGAGGGTTCAAAACACTGAAGGCACGAATCACAGCTGCTGATAGAAGGCTTCAACAAGGAAAAATCGGGTGAAGTTTCGGAAACTTTCAAATACATTTTCCATTTTTTCCGGTTCTACTAGCAGCAATGAATCTCCCATTGAATGCATTCTTAAGTAAATAAAATTTGCGTGTTTTGATAGATTTGTGCTATTACAACCAATGTTTTACGTGGCGCATAAATAAATACAGGCAACTAGAAGATAGCAGCTCTGTATTCCCTTCCTACAACCCTCCACAACTGCAAGAATTCACAACACCGTGTTGTTTTCTGTGTTATGAAGTTCGTAGCGGATATGTTATTTGCGGAATTTTGTAAAACTTTCCCTGGAAACGAGAAGTCTGTAACTGTACACGTTTTCTACATATTTCACAAAACTCACCCACAAAAACTTGTGGTCTTCCGTGATCACTGAATAATGTATTACCAACTTGTTTAGAAACAATGCCTCTGTTCCATGAAAACTGATACCGATGTTATGGACGCATGAAGATTAGCTTCGTTTTCCGATCGCTCGTTACGGCTAATGGCTTGTCCGTAGCCCGCACACAGAGGAAAGGGAAGCAGGAATTACACAAGACAATGGCTTGCCTCTTCATCAAAATTAATTTTTTATGCGATCCAAACTACAGCCATGTTCTGGCTTCACTTCTGGGGAATATTGTGGTTCTGCATATCAGTACACAGTGTGGCACCTGGTACAAAATATTGAAGTATATTAAAGTATCTAAAACAAATTTACAACTTGAAGGTTGTTTGACCGTGCATCTTCCTCATGAAATAAAGTGAAATGCCAACTTGATGCAAATGGGTAATTTTATTGATGTATTCTTAGCTCGACATGTTTCGGGTACATACGTCCATCATCAGGAGCATTAGATGTTGAGTGCCGTGCCGTGCCGTGCCG
>Ga0131853_10007222_pt1 | contig 20081 bp, 17 predicted proteins | sample TergutLab28metaG_FD_92764 | JGI IMG/M metagenome (GOLD analysis project Ga0131853, IMG submission 92764) | Labiotermes labralis P1 segment gut microbial communities from Petit-Saut dam, French Guiana - Lab288 P1 (version 2) (version 2) | ecosystem: Host-associated > Arthropoda: Insects >... | reverse complement strand
TCCTTTTTGCTGCTTGTCAGTACACCACCGAGGTCATAGCCCACTGTTCAACACACAATAATTTAGTTAATTAAGGACAATAAATTTCTAGCTGAAAATGAATAAAAGCACTGATCACTTACTGTCTTCAGGGTGCTTCATGGCTGAGAAATACCCATCTGCTGAAATGTACATCATTAATGCTCCAGTGGGAGGAAGTTCCTTAAACCCTGCAACAACACACACAGTGTAACAGCAGATATGTTACTGCTGCATGTAACACAGGAGAGAAAAAAAAATACAGAATGAGACAAAGAAATTTAAATTTACTTGTGCCTAACACTTTTTCCCTGAAATTAAATGCTTGGTGTAATCCACAGAAGACCTATGTAATGTGAGAACTGCATAAGACAGGCCATAACTAGCAATCACTAATCAGTAACATTTGGCATTGTATGCATCACAATACCTTTTACCAGCTGGTAACATTCAGTGCCAAAGGGTTAAGTAACAGTATCCAAAGCAGTGCCAAAGGGTTAACCCTTAGCTGCTGAAAGACTTACGAAGACTTCATGCAGTGAGCCCTTTAAATTGCCAAACGACTTATAAAGGAGTCACAAACAGTGTGTCGAAGTTTGGAGGAATTTTGTTCACTCCCATCCAGTGTTTTGGTAAGCTGCAAGACCCATGAAGGTCAGGGTTTCTCTGTGTAGCTAGAATGGACCCCCTCCACAAACCCTGACTTAATGTCAACACATAGTTAACTGCGCAGTTATCTCAGTGAGTAATAAGTTTCAAGACACAGCTCGCCTTTGTTTATCACTTGCACAGGTGTTCACTGTGGGTTGAAATATCAACACTGGCCTATGAAATGAACACTAACTGTTGACCAGAAAGGTTTTCAGTGGTGTACTGAACCCATATAGTTCAGACAAAACTAATGCTCAAAAATCAGAGATATCCACAAAAATCACTGTTTACAGTTACAGGAGGGTCCACAGATGTGCTGTTTGTAGTGTTGGTGTACGCTGTAAGGTTTGTGGGGCAGCAATATGCAACACACAGTCCTCAATCTACTAACAATGTCTTGGGCACCCTCAAATAGCTGGAATTTTATACAGCAGTCACATCATAGCTTTAGGTCTGTTATGCTGTCACTGTAGAAGACAATCATATCTTCGTGGCATTAAGTTTCTGCAGCTGTGCCCAGTCATACAGAATATGACCGACTATGGAAACTAAGGACTGTCTTTGACAAACTGAATGAGGCTTATTCTAAATTCTATAACCCCTCGGAGCATTTGGCAGTGGACGAGGTAACTGTTTAATTTAAGGGCAGGGCTATCTTCGGGCAGTAAATTCCAAAGAAAAGCAAACGTTCTGGTATCAAAATTTACAAACTCTGTGATGAATCAGTGTATACATATGACAACAGAGTGTACTTGGGTAGACACTCACACTCTGCCATTGACAACATGACTGCATCACACGCAACTGTTAGACATTTGACTTGCAGAAATTACAGCTTGGAACACAAAATATTTATGGACAATTTCTTTTCATCCCCAAGACTTTTTGATGACTTGGACAGATATAAAATAAATTCAGGTGGGACAGTACAGCTCAACAATAAAGACATGCCTGGTGACTTTGGACCAAAACAACTAAAATTGAAAAGGGGTGACGTAAGGGTGAGGACAAGGGTAGGTTTGACCGCATTCGTTTGGAAGGACAGACGAGAAGTTTATATGCTGACTAACATGGACCCACCACCAGCAGATGGAAATTTCTTTTCTGTGACAACAGCAACCGCCCTGTGAAAACCTCACATCGTGGAATGGTACAACCTGCACATGGTTATGTCGACAATTCTGATCATATGGCCAATAGCTATTCAGTGAGTCGACGTACCTTCAAGTGGCCCATGAAAATGTTTTTCCACCTTCTGGATCTAACAGTACTCAACAGTTGGATATTGTTATCTTCTTGTGGGGCTAAATATACAAATCGAGATTTCAGGCTCCTTCTGGTGAGGAATTTGAATGAAGAAGCTGGAAAGAGCCAAGATCACCCCACCCCCAGATTGGTTGGAAGACCAAGTGCGGCCGCAACAAACGTGTGACTCGAGAGTTGCCATAACCAGCACTGGCCAGCGCAATCATCCACCCAACTCCACTGCTGTCTGTTCTTCTCACGGCCAGAGAAAAGGCACAGTATATAAGTGCGCCAGACGTGACATGGGCCTGTGTGTGGTGCCTTGTTTAGCGGAATATCACACCAAAGTAATCTGTAAATCGCCCTCTTTGTGAATACTGTGTGTCGTGATAAAACAGTGATCCAAGATGCCACAGACCTTCTGCAGCAATCAGAATTATGTGAGTAATGAACTATTTACACCAAATGTTGTATAATGCATGCAATTCACAGGCCTAAATTTATTATAAAAATAGGTGAACATTTTTTCCTGGATTAGCCAATTCGTAAACAGGGTGCAAAATTTTATTCCATTAAATTTGAAGGAGAAGTCTATGAGATATGCTTTTTTTTCCTAAGAGTAAGCATTAAAAATTAAAATCCCCAGTTAAAAATCTCGGCAGGCTGCTGTTGCACAGAGGGATTTAATTCAGTGTTAAAGGGTTAAGTAACAGTCTCCAAATCAGAGCAAAGTTTCTGTTCTTTCACAGTACCTAGCACAAGGAAGCCACTGTTTGATTTATATGTGATGATACTGCAATACAAATATGAAATTCAGTATATTAAAAATGCAACCAGTAACATCCCTGAATGACTAATGACCAGTTTCTATAGAAGCATATTGTGTAACACATGTGTGCTGCTATCACATGTTTCAAAGTCTTAAATATGCAAAAACATTTTTACAGCTGTTCAGCTTGGTCTCTAAATGCAAAGGAAAATCACAGATTAAAAGCATGCGAGAACAAAGCATTGAGGAGCTTATTTAGGTCTCAGACAGACAGCACACACAGAGAGACAGTAAAGAGGAGGATGGAGAAAATTATATAATGAGAAGCTTCGTAATTTATACATTTCACCAAATATTATTAGACTGGTGAAATCAAGGACACTGAGATGGGTGGTACACATAGCGCACATGGGAGGGATCAGAAAAGCGTAAAAATATCAATCACAAAACCTGAAGGGAAAGACCAGTTTTGATACACAGCCAGAGAAGGGAATGCAATAACAAGTTGGAAACTGGATGTAGAATGAATTCATTTCACTCAAGACAGAGTCCAGTGGCAGACTCTGAAAGCAAAGTAATGAATCTTCAGGTTCCATAAAACAAGATAATTCACTGACCAGCAGGGAGATAATCAACTTCTCAAAGATTCTGCTCCATGCATTTAAGTCAGATGAATCTGTTCATAAAAAGACCACATAGTAACTCCAGAAACAATGACACGTGGACAAGTGATTAACCACCACAGAGAGAACACCGGCTGTTTACCAAACAAATTTTAAGAATTTCTCCTATAAATGCCTAAGAAAAATGTGACTTTTCAATTTTACATACTGTCTTTCATTTGCTCTAAAACAAATGCATGCAACAGAACAAGCATAAAATTCACTATTCTTTTATGAAGGTTTTCATGTGTGACATTTGTAAGCCTGACAGTCTATGCAGTTAACAGAAATCCAATGAATGGGCAACATATGCTTTTTGAGACAACTCACGCAGCTTGCAGAAAGGCATAAAAAAACCAAAAGGTAGCAAAGGTGTTAGACGTGGAAATAAAGTCAAGGTTACATACTGGGAGACAGAACAAAAAAATGTTAAAGGGGAGGTGAAGTGGAAGATAGAGACAAAGAGGACGGGGTCAAACTAAGCAAAAACAGAATTTCTCACCTGATGCTAAGAACACCATTATCTGACTAAAAGTCGGCTTGTACAGCAGGTACTTGTGTGGATTCTCCCTCTTGATAGGGCGATCTCCATTCTCCTGACACGATGACACAAGTGGGTACATTCCCTTAGCCCCTCCTGGTAAGGAATAACCCTTGTCCTGTAAAAAAAAAGCAGCAATCAACACCAGGCCAGACAACACTCCAATGGCATTACAACAAAATCAGACCCCTGCAGTGGCCAGTCAAAATAAACACTTCATGAAATCATAAACAGGTTCATATAATTGTGAATATAATAACAAAGATACAAAAAATCCATCAATCACAACTAAGAGGTTTTTATTATTAATACATGGAGGACTTTCACATGATTTGCTTCAAAGGGACCATCTTTGGGTTAATACATACATCCAAAATTACCAAGAAGAGATGCTGGGTTATGGGTTTTTTTTAATATAAATGAATCTCATTTGTACAATTAATCTGTTTATACTTGGGGTATGTATAGATGTCATTTTCACTAGTATATTTTGTGGCAAGTGGATAAGAGAATATTTTTCTTCTTTATTCTGAGCACTCTGTTGATTCTAAATGTTGTAGTCAAGGTAATTTCAGGTAGGTGAAATGTGTGGGGGTAGGGGAGGCTTATGCTTGTCTTCAAACAGAGCTAAGTGTATAATGAGGTTATGTATGCATCGTTCGATTTATATGTTATAGGCTTTGAATTTAAGAACCTGATTAGTGGAGAAAACTGTAAGTTTAAGCTATACAGTTCAATCATAATCCTCACTCCACTCACAGTTTTCTCAACTAATCAGGTTCTTTACTTCAGTGCCTTACTTATTCCATGCAGCAGTCCTTCTTGAGAAGCTAACCGGTTTTCAGGTAGTCAAGAAATTCCCCATATTTTATGGAGCCCGAAGATTCATTAGCACATTCACAAGTGCCTGTTACCTGGCCCTATCCTGAGCCAGCATGATCCAGTCCATACCCCCACATCCTACTTCCTGAAGATCCATCTTAATATTATCCTCCCATCTACACCTGGTTCTCCAAAGTCGGCTCTTTCCCTCAGGTTTCCCCACAAAAACCCTGTATATGCCTCTCCTCTCCCCTATACGCACTACATGCTCTGCTCATCTCATTCTCTTCGATTTTATCACCCGAACAATAATGGGTGAGAAGTACAGATCATTCAGCTCCTCATTACGCAGCTTCTTCCACTCCCCTGTTACCTCGTCCCTCCTAGGCCCAAATATTCTTCTCAGCACCCTATTCTCAAACACCCTCAGCCTATATTCCTCCCTCAATGTCAGCGACCAAGTTTCGCACCCATACAACACAAGAGGCCGAATTATAGTTCTGTATATCTTAGTCTTTAAATTTTTGGATAGCAAACGGGAAGACAAAAAATTCTGCACTGAATGATAGCAAACATTCCCTGACTTCGATTGGCTCTTAATTTCTTCCTGAATAGTATTTTGATTTGTTAAGGTTGTTACCAAATATTTGAACTCTTCCACCCTTTCAAAGGATCTATTATCAGTCTTCATATTGTGACCTTGTCCTGCATTCTAATCTCGAGACATGACCATGGACTTAGTTTTATCAGCATTTACTTCTAGTCCAATCTCCATACTAGCCACTATCAAAGCTTCTGCGTCTTCCTTTATAGTATGTGTGCTTCCTCAACATCCTCAGCATAAAGCAGAAGCTGATGTGTACCATTTAGTTTCAAGCCATCCTGGTTTACCTGAACCCCCCTAAGGGTGTACTCTAAAGCAAAGTTGAAAAGCAATGGCAATAGAGTATCTCCTTGTTTCAAACCATTCCTAATAGAAAAATGTCAGACAAATTCTTGCCTACCGGACTCTGCTATATTTTTCAGTCAGATACATTTTTATAAGCCTTACCAGTTTCATAGGGATACCAAACTCAATAAGAATATCATAAAAGACCTCCCTCCTAATTGAATCATAAGTTTTCTTGAAGTCTATAAAGAGCTGGTGCACTGCTTCATTGTATTCCCATTTCTTCTCAAGTATTTGACAAATGCAGAATATATGATCAGTAGTTGACCTGTTGCATTGAAATCCACGTTGATGATCCCCAATAATTTCCTCTGCATATGGAGGTAACCTTGACAGCAGGATGCTGGATAAAATTTTGTTCGTAGTTGACAAAAGTGATATGCCCCTATAATTACTACAATCTGGTTTATCGCCCTTCTTATAGATAGGTATAATGATCAACTCCTTCCACTTTGCAGGCAATTCCTCCTTATTCTAAATAGAAATAATAAGTTTTTGGATCTCATTGTGAATTTGTCTACCCCCTGCCTTAATTAATTCTGCTGGGATTTGATCAATACCTGGTGATTTGTGACTTTTTAGCTTTTCAATAGCCAACTCAACTTCAAAGGCACTTGGCTCAGGCACTAGTGGTTCTGCAGTGTGTATTTCTGTGTGCCTAATATCATTAACCCCATGTACATTCAACATCTGGGAGAAATAGTTCATCCAAATAGACCCAATACTGTAGGGGTCTGAAACCAAATCACCCTTCTCATTCCCTACTGTATTAGTTTATTATTATTAGTTAGGCTGGTAATCATCATTCAAAACCAGCAATTCTTCTGATAACCACACCTTTTATCTAAAAACTGCTTATAATCTAGAATTCTTAACCTAGCTCTGCTGGGAGACAAACGTAAGCCTCCCTCCCACACATTTCACCTACTTAAATTTACCTCGACTACAACAGTTACAATCAACAGAATAAAGAAGAAAAATATTCTCATCCACTTTTAACAAAATTTATTAGTGAAAACAACATCTATGCACACCCCAAATACCCTTTAATACAAACTGATTAATTGTACAAATGATATCTCACATATAAACCACCCATAAACCAATGTCTCTTTTTAGTAATTTTGGATATATGTATTACCTGCAGATGGTCCCTTTGGACCAAAACATATTGTAAACATTCCCCATATATTAATAACAAAAATTCCTTAGTCGTGATTCACATATTTTTCCGTTTTTGTTATTTCAAGAAATCGTACTTCATGTGCCACTGAGTAATCAGTAATATGAAGACTAGTTTATTTCCCACACGTGGGTCCCTCCAGATTTCATATTTAAATGATAAGTGGCTTTTCATCAAACTAAAAATTAGATCAAGCAGTAAGACGTGGGACATATTTAGCAGTTGCCTAGTGTGAATCTCAGGCAGGAGATCAACCATCCTGACAGTGTTTTGTGGTCTTCCTCAGTCACTCCTGGAAAATGATATGACACTTTGACTCAGGTAGACTCCCCCGTCCTTTCTAGTTCACTCAACCTGATCAACTTCTCCTAGTATTCAGTGCTAAATAACCACTGCAGCTGGTACACCACTTAAGCAACCTATGACATATCAATCCATCCTAATACATTTTTTTTATATGGTCCCCTAAATCATGCCCATTTTCAGTCCTACAATTCTATAACAAACACAACACAGAAAACCATATAATTTTGCTGTGAAAATCCAACATCCAAGACAGATGAACTACAATAACAGCTGCTCAAGGAAATCAGTACTACTGAGGCCATTAGAGAATTAATTTAAGTGTTTTGCACAGGTGTTCTGCAATGTCAAACCATTTCCCACAGAACTTAGAAAACATGAGATACACATTCAGAAATGAGCAAACTGATATATTTTTAATCACCTGGGGGCAGGGGACTTTTTTTATGAAGAGGAAAAAAGCCTATAATTTATATTGTATGCAGTCACCCTGATGTAAGCAAGTAGTGGAAGGCATTATAGGCATAGGTGCTGCATCTGTGTACAGAACTTGTAGATTTCACTCTGTATCTTTGCATATGACCTCATATATGTCAGCCCCAGAGAGTGTGTTGCACATTATGAAGTAAAGCAATCCCATTATAGGCCTGGTCAAGCCCTGAGGGTTCCAGGAGGTTGAGGCTCCCAGATTTCAAGACAATCGGCATATTAAGGCAGTAAGGTTGTCAGCCCTACGCAGCAGCCACCTTTACCCCCTAGGAAATATTCCTGGTACTCATTTCTGTTAGAGGCTGAGTCAACCCCAGGGCCATAGTGCAGTCGGAAGGATTATGTCAATGAAAAATTCCAATGACACCATCGGGAATCAAACCCGCGACCTTCCAGTTGTAACTCAGTACCTCAACCAACTACACCACTGCATGCCCCCATATTATGAAGTACTCTTAATTTTTTTTTCATCCCATAAAACCACATACTAGTCTGTAAAATGCACTGGTGAATGGCCTGGCATGCTATATGCTGATCTCTGTGTGTTCTTGTTTGGTATCAATTTAAATGTCCATGCTAAGCACAAGCAACTCAGGCCATCAACAGCTACAAATGGCATTTAAACCCACATCCTGAAATGCAGTGATGAAATATGCTTAGTTTGATCCAAATGATTCTCCCTGATCATTCTGAATTAGAATATTCTATACTTTCTAAAACTTAATAAGTTTCTGCATCACTTGTGAATAGACTGAACTATGCTGCACAGCATTTTGGTAAACTGTATACTACAGAAAGAAGCATGTAAATCTACAAACTGCTTTCATCAACCAGTTGCTTGTATAGTGCTATCATTCATACAATGTTACGTGTTTTTTTCTACATAAATAGATACTCTGGAAATCCTTAAAGAAGCATATTCTAAGGGACAATGACAGCATATTTAACTTTACATAATTCTTCAGACATTAAATATGAAACATTACTGAGTCAAGCACTGGAGGAAGTACCAAAATCATACAACAACGGTTTGAAATGATGTAGATCTGAATTTGCATTACAACAGACTCTACGGTCTTTAGTTCTGCCACTCCTCATTAACCAGTACCCAACAGCTAAGAGCACTCACCAAAGGCACTCGACTTGGTGCAGGTGAAGCATCATAGATGTGGTTGAAGTCATCCTGTGGCTCTCTTTCAAGAGTTTGGAGCATTCGGAACATGTCCATTGTCAACTCACTGAACTTAACCTGTGGCACAATGGGAGAAGCACAATCGATTATATGAACCTTCTGGGCATCGAGGCATGCAAGAAAGCAATGGCCAAACCAGTGTTATCTTGAAAGTGTAAACCTCAGCTGAGGTGCACCTGTCAGAACGACAGGAAAGATATGTAACAGAATTACAAGTTAACCAGCAACAGATTTTATACAACAGTAAAGGAGAAACTGGAATGGACAAAGGACTGTTCTGAACAAACACCCCTGATTAGATCCCCCACAAAGGAATATGAAACATTCAGCAAGATGGAGAACTTTGGAAAACCATGAAAATCTGAAAAGGTTCTGTTCTGTAACCCCGTATTATCCCAAAATGTCACAACACCAATGTGGTCAGAAATAGTACTGTAAAATTTTAAGCATCACTTTGAAGTTACAGATATGAAATGGTAAAGAAAAGGAAACACGCTCCACAATGAAGAGAAAATTTCTGGTCCCACAGAGATTCAACAGGTCACATGAACTGCCATGGAGCAGTGTCCAAAAACTTTGGTATGCAGATGTTTCACCAAGTTCCTAGGATTGGTTCATTTCTTCGTGCCAAAATTCCAAATATTGCTGTAGTCTTTTTTTTAAACTTATGGCACTTCAGTACAGTAAAGAGGCACTTCTATGACCTACAATCACTCAGAGGAACCCAAATACGAGCAATGAAAATGAATGGATGGGTGCAGAATATATTGTATACAACTGTAAATGCATGGAAGGTAAAAATTAAGATTAATTACTGACTATATAAGACTTGTAAACACATGTGGTATATATGTGATGTTTACTTCAAACACTACCTGATCATTACAGTTCCCAATTATCAATATTTCTTGTAATGTTAGGTTCATAATAGGAGACTTCTCTACTGGAGGTGTTGTCAGTGGGCTAAGCCTGTAAACAAGAGTCACACATTAAATTCTTTCCACCAGTTACAATGTTCCAGTGTTTAAAATTAACATAACATGTAACACAGCAATTCATTCTTAGTGGCACCTTCCAGCTTCTGTGCCATCTAACAACTCTTTATGTTCAGTTGTCCTTAAAGTGAACAAAGAATATTGTCTATTAGAGGACTAACCTTTCAGGGCATGATACGGCTGTCCGGTAATTTTACACATTCATAAATTGTAAGTATAGTATGACATAAAAATGTTAAAAATCAGCAAGCAATGCAATAAAATTACAGAACACATATGACATAAAGTACCAGCAGTCACAAGTAACCAACACAGGTTAAGAAGAATATTTTATGTACCATCAGTGTAATTATGGTGAATACAGCAATATGCTTCAGTTTCAATTAGAGTGCCTTTCCAAATGTCCTGTGTAAAAAGTGTTTATCCCACTTATGGAGCTCCATTAACATACATTTCAAAACACTGGTGTGCCATAAAATAAAGAAAATGTGTGGTTTCACCAATCACCAATGTGCTACACAGGTCTTAGCTGTTTTATGTTCTCCCCCCCCCCCTACCCTCTAGCAACTCCTTCTCACGAAGTAATAGAACTTCTTGTTTGGCATGCTGTCTCATTTTCTACAGCAACAGCAGTGGCTTTTACCGATGGAAGAAACATCTAGCGACAGGCACTTTTGAATATACATAACTTTGTTACTGAATGTAATGGTAAAGGGTCCAACAAAGACTAAAGCTGTGACCGCACATTAGCACCACTGATCTCAGCCTTTAACCCAGACCACTGGGATGTACTGGCAATTTAAACCTTGGTCCTTAACAGTCTAACAAACTGCAGTATAATGGTTAGTTTTCTCCCTAAACAGCTAACCCTCATCACACATGATTTTCTAGTCCATGAACAATATCAGTATGTCATTAAGATCAAACAATGTTATCATCCTATTTACTTTCAAAAACACTGAGCACAAGTATAAAACATAATGTTACATTTTTTCTACAGCTGTAAAATTGTTCTGCTCCCCTGAGGAAGAATACAGGTTGGGCACAGATTTCAGAAGTAGAAACAAAGAATGCAAACAGAATACAGTTGGAGAAATTTTTTGAAATGTGGCCATTCTGAAGAAAGAGAAGTGAATGGGAACTATGGGATGATGGGAGGTGCATGGCTTTAACTGAAGACTATGTCCAGTGGTGGACTTTGGATCCTGATACTACAGTGTTAAATGGTGATACTTTATTCTGATACTACAGTGTTAAGTGGCGATACATTATTCTTTCACATCCACATAACAAGTAGTATCTACATTTTTGTACTACAAGACACCCAGATGTTGGAGTTTATCAAGTAGTTTCATAACTCAATATGCAGTAATTTTTTCTTGTTACTTTCCTAGCACCTCTATTTCCAGCAGACAACAGAGATGAATGTGTGTTACTGGTAACCTTACAAGTGTCCCCTTTCTATGAATAAACATAAATGAAAACAACAGACAATCCAAGTAAGAGAATTTAAAGGTGATCACCAAACATACCTGTGTGACAAGACTATTGTATTGGAGTCTGCATGTAGGACACTAACTATTCCATCAGCCTTAATGAATGACTTGATCTCTTCAAGGACAAGTGACCATTCTAACTGGTCATCAGGTTCATATGTACTCGTGTAATCCACTATTTGTTTATCCAATTCCTGCAATCCATAAGTAATGAAGGTGTGCACATTCACAAAAATATACACAGTATTTTTGGTTATTCAACACAGTTAAACCATAAGCAAGTCAGTTTGGCATTAATGCATGGGATTGTATCAGAGATAAATCTAGTCTTAATCTCAGCCAGTACTGCCTACACTGACTGGGGTCTTCCTGGCCTTACCTCAATTAAACCCAGAAATTCCCAGGACATTCCACTCCAATTGTCCCTGAGTTGTTAATTAGCTTAGAATTATATTGTAAAAGTGAGTTACACACATACGTAAACCATCTGGGAGCCAGTGGTGAGTGAGTCAATGTGTTGAGGTATAATAAAAACTAAACAAGTGCACGATGGAAATAGAAGTATGAATACTACACACCATAACTAGATCTCTAACAAGTTTCATCTTCTTCAGTAATAAACAGACAACGATGAACCTCGCGTAGTATCGAAGCTTTTTCACCATCAGGTCTGATCTGAAAACATGCGAAAATATTATTACAACACTTGAAAATGCCATAATGCTCAGGAAATCCACCATATATCATAAATTTGCTTAGCCTAGTTCTTTAATACACTGTACTCTGAAGTGGCCAGAAATTCAGCAATCCTCCACTCATGGATAACTTTGACTCAGAGGGAATCTATATGATAGTACATACACTCAAAAACTATACATCAAAACCTGGATTTTACATTTCTGAAGGGACCATTTAATATGAATTTAAAATCAAGAAAATGAGAATTTATGCATGCATTGAACTTAAATACACTAAATTAATCCTGCTACAGTGATAATAATTTCTCTATCAGCATGCTATAAAGATTGAACTGCCCACTAAAATGTTACAGGTATTACAGAAAAAAATTTCACATGATTAGTCTGTGACTGGTTGACTTCACTACAGCCATCTAGAAGGAAAAAAGTACATTAGGCAACTGCAGTGCCCAAACAGATGTGTCATGTGCCAAGTTTTTAGAAGTTCCCAGGCAGTTACTTTTGGATGCATGGCTCCAGTGTGCCAGAGTGACCATGAAGTAATACAATAATAAAAGAAGACAACAAAGGACACAGCATATTATACCTGAAAATCAGTATGTGTGATTTCTATTTTGAAGTATTTGAAAAGGACAGCAAAAGGCCAATCCTCCATTTGAACATATGACTGAGGAACTGGGTAGAAAGTGCAGGTGTTCATTCAATGACAATTTAATGTTGTTCTTATGAACATAGCGGTAGGACTTAAAGTAATATGCACTGAATCGAGAACAGCACAGTTTAAAGGAACAGAGAAGCCAAGTTCAACTGTACTATTTTATTCTAGCTGATGCACATCCTGTTCAGAATGGTGGGAAATATGGAGAAACTTAGTTGTCAATGCTTTTCACCTTGCTCCAGAATCTGCCATTATAAATGACCAAGAAAAGCAGTAGGGAGTGGAGTTTAATGGAATATAATTAGCATCTGGTCCACACTGATGATGGCAGTTTGTCTGGTGAAACAATAACGAAAAATAGAAACTCTGTTAGATGTTTAGTGCAGATTGACTTCAGAAAACTCTTACTACCATCCAAGTCAGAATCTTATTTCCATTGCTCCCACCCAAAAACCAAAATGTGAACATGTGGACAATTATTTCATCTTTCATATGGATGTGAATCTTGGCTATTGACCTGAATGAAAAAAGATGTGTAAAAGCAAAGTGCAGAGACAAGAAAAGTAGTTAATATGTGAACAAAAAGTTACATAATGAAGATGAGTTCTGCGGGGCATACACGCATGGAGTATAAGTTTAGCTGAAGAATCAGTGGAGGAAAGGCAGCTAATATAAAAATAAATCTTAGAAACAGGCTGTGAGGGTATGGAGTGGATTTAATTGGCTTGGGATAGGAACCAGTGCTGGACTCTTGTGAACACAGTAATGAGCCTTCAGGTTCCATAGCAGGCAAGGAATTTCTTGGTCAGCTGAGCAACACATTGCATGGGGTTAGTTGCTGCTGGCCTTACCATACAGTTACAACCAATTAAAGAGACTTAGTAGCCATGAGGATTTTTGGAATATGCTGCTATACTGGCCACCAATAACGTATCTTACCTATCTTCTTTGGATGCTCTAGAATAATATGCTCTCCCCCTAATGGCAGCATAGAATGAGTATGCTTCATTTAGGTAGTTTGTTTCACTGGTACGTAGACTGAAAAGACAAAAAAAAAAAAAAAATTTGGTAGTTAAGAAACCAAGACCACTCTTTTGTGCATATTGATTAAAAATAAGTGTAAATCATTGGCAGGAAGCAAATGATGAAAGTGGAATGTGTGCAATTTGCAAAACAATAGAGTAAACCAGAAATTACAACACTAGAAAAGTATCTTAATGTCATACGTATTGTTTAAGGAAACATTTCTATCCTCAGCAATATACAGAACCCACTTCTCTCCTCTCCTTGTTAGTGCCTTGACTACCGAGATGGCAACGTTCCTCTCTCTGATGTCACAGAACAGCAAATTTAATTCTACCAAACAGGGAGTGAGTTTTTGCATAACTGTAACTGATCTACTGACCGACCTTTCTACAGATGAATACTAAATTAATTATTTTCAACAAATAACAGATAGTCTCTAGTTTCAACCTGTGGCCATTCCAGTGAGGCTATCCTCAGCACCTCACTGGTTAAAGCACTTATTTCCTCAACCACAACAGACTGTGGCTTCATACAGGTCAGTCTGCAGCTACTAGTTACACACACTTATCTGTATCTCAGAGCATAAGAAGGGATAGTGTCCATACAACTACAACATCTCTCGTGCCCTTATGCTTCTGAGGTGCACATGCATACACCCACACACTCATGCTGCATTGCTGCTTTGTAACAAGGGATTTTGCTAAACATTACACCAACTACAACATAATGCACCAACACCTTTTGCAGTAAGCTCATATAATTAAATTTACCATCCCAGTCAAAATGGCCAATTTCCTGAACATAATTATCCAAATGAACTTACTAGTAATGGTAATATAACTGTCCAATTTTGGATGCTATTTCTCCAATCTGCCACCTCTTCAGTCCATATTTTGTATCCAAAACTTGTCTGCAAATGAGTACAGAATATTACAGTCCTCTCAAAGCCCAATACATGTTGTTTATTAAAGTTCTTGTATTAATAACATAGTATGGTTCTACACATTCTACTAAATTACCTGTGCTGCTGTTGAAATTTCCATAGTTTTGTATAAATGTCAAAGGTTCTTCCAAAATACGCTTGCCACTGCTTGTGCCCATACTGGGGCAAGTCTCTGGAAAAAGAACACAAGCACCATGTGAGAACTACTGTGTATTTATATTTCTCTTGTTGATAACAGTAATGGTAACATTAACTGCATTACAGCTTCTGTTACTACCATCATTAACAATATGACTATGACCACTACCATTACTACCACCACCATCAACAACAAGGGCAATGTGTTGGTAAAAAATCATGTTAACTTGCTTGAAAAAATATGCATTGTCACTTTGTTGATACCTCTAAACAGCAGAGGAATTTTTGTTTGTTTATGCATCTTGAAAACCGTAAGTCTCACTCAAAGAGTGTATTGGGAAAAAAATATGGATTTCATTTTTCTCTGCAACATTGGTTTGAACCACTTCTCCCTCTGACCAACAATTTGTGAGTTATGCTTCTGATATGCAATTAAACGCAAGTAGGCCTTCATGAAAACAGCCCGTTACTACTATCCGATTTTTAACAAAACTGAAAGATGTTATGTCCACACAAATTAGAAGTAGTTCCCAGTTCAAAATGTCACACAAACCCCTTCTGGGGTTCTCGATTTACAAACGGACTGCTAACAACGACGAAGTAAACTTGGTTTTTACAATTTTTCATTGTGAAAGCGCCGAAACAATTTACAGATGGACTCTACTCTGGTTTTAATTCACATTTTGCACTTATATGTTCACCAATACAAAATACTGGGAGGGGTGGGGCATGTAACAAATGTGTGGAAAGTAACTGACCCTAAAACATATGTAACCCGATAACTTTATTACAACGTATTAATATTTCCCACAGAACTACCGAATCACACGATCTTGTACTAGAGAAGCAGGACAATAAATACGGATTGAACGAAATGAATTAAGCCTTCCTCACACGCTGACAGTCGGTTCAAGAAACGACTACGCTGACTGAACTTTGGAGGCACCAGTTGCAAACAAAATTATAACACTAAACCCAACATAGCTACTTGCTAAACTGAAGAAACTAATAATCATGAAACATATCTGTAGCACATTTCAAGGAACGCAATGCAATAATTTGACCAATACGTTCGCGAATACGACGTGAACATTGACCACTCAGCAACGAAGATAAAGAGAAATTCACACCAGCACACGCTACCACCATGTACTACATTTATTCCATTTACCTAAGGCCATTAAAAAGCTGTTTTGATTTCTCTAACAAATGACAAAATTCAATCACTATCTTTCTTTCATGGTCAGCCATGCCTGCCATAATGACCATTTCTCTGGTAGTAATTCCCGTAGAATAAGTGGGGCTGTATTGTTGCCAAATTTACGTAAAGGTATACGGCTTCATTCATGTGATGATTTAATATAATATAAATAACTTCAGTAAGGCTTGGCTACGTGTGTAATACTAAAAATTATACTGAACTAGAATATGCGTAACTATATGAACACTGAATTTGCGGAGAAGTCCAGATCTGACAACGTTGCTCAAATGCGCATAGTTGATCGTTCCCCGACAGAATACGTCAGATAGTGGACCTTGCCAGGTTTCATAACATACTGAAATATATTTTCACAATTTATACTGTACACGAAATATTTCATGTATCGTTCGACGATATGTTACGTAAAAAGGTTCAAATATTGATTGATTGTTGTATTCGCGCCGGTTCCAGCAGACGACATCATGACATCTTGAGTTACTACTAGTACAGGTATTTCTCTAAGAGATGGCGCAGAAGATATACTTTACCGCCTGTAATTACAACGCAATGAAACAAGTACTGACATCTGCTGGTTCATATTGTCAAAAGGAAATAATTTTAAGTAGATATGTTTATTGCAAAGAAATGCCAGTAGATTCTAATAGAGGCATCTTTGACCGAACCCTTGTTCAGTCCGTGGTCTCATCGCCCTACTAGTCAGGTATCACGGTAGTTTAAAACAAGAACGCTACAAAATCACTGCCTCATTATTTCGACCCAGTGGTGTCGCCGGCGAGGTACGTATAAGAGTTTAATTTTGTGTTCATATTCTATAATGTATCTTTAAAACAACACATTATATTGTGTGTGTGTGTGCGCGCGCGCGTGGGCGTAGGTATGGTACTGTTTATCATTGCAAGCATTTCATCAGTGACACGTTTGCGGTGGCGTGTTATTTGCAGTACAACACGTGTGACAACATGTGTTCTAAACCCACAGACTGTATGAAAACCATTATCGATACAACCCATGTGTTTGTTGGCACATCTCTTGATTCAATTAGTCACCAAGGTCGGATAAGTTATGAATAACGAATCAGTGGGGGTGACCTTGACAGTAGAAAGCAGTCCCTGGGTTCAACTACAGTCACCAATATCGCACCAATATGAGGAACGAATCAGAGCAGGTGCCCTTGACAATGGAAAATAGTCCCAGACACACCATGCGCCCGCTAGTACCGGAAACGTAAACGAAGGTGTTGGCAAGTAAGCTAAGAAAGTGTTCGTTTGTGCCATTTTTCTAACGGCTTTTATGAATGACTGTGTTTTAGGAGTGCTCCATAGCCGCTGATTTGATTTTGGGCTTCTGTACTGTGTGTCGAATGCATGGGTGAGTTGCAGATACACATTCTGTTCAAGTTTAGCTGCTCACAGAAGGGGTGGAAATGACTGCTCAGAACTCGAGAATGCGCCATATCAGTACACAGTAAAAGGCGTATTAAAAAAAATTATTACAATGTAGGATTGGGAAATCTTTCCTACATATACCTTTTCTGGGAACGGTAGTATGACGTCTGAAGGCACTTGAAACAAATAACTTTCTCTAAAGCCAAATGGTAGGCATCAATAGAGTTCACGGCCCTTTCCAGCCCTATTTATAAGACTTCCAATTCAGTCGGTCTTGTTTTATCTGGCAATTTCTTCTACAGCGTTATTTTTCCACGTATTCGTCGGTTGTGCTTGAACTGACCAGTACGGAAAGGATTTATATCAAGTTTCCAAAAATTACTTTTTCTCTCGTGTTTGAGAACCTATTTGGGGTAATGCTGATGTGATTCAATTCGTGCAACAGAGTATAGCCTTTCTAGTAATAATTCCGTACATGCTGAACATAAATGTAAACATTATAACAGCAAGGGAATTCATTCCTAATACATGTATTTACAGTCTACGGATTTATTATTATTATTATTATTTGTTGCCACCATTCTGCAGGGGATTTACAGTTATACACCCGAAACAACCCATATTTCTAGTTCAAGCATATATAGTTATGCAGCTATTCTGTATTTACAGTTTATGCTACATGTAACGTTATTTTCCTTTTCCAATATTGTGTGCTCTTACATAAGTACTTTCCGAAAACGGTGTGCAGTGCCCAATATGGCTCTTTTTTTTTATAGTTCTTTGATTTTGTTCTTTCCTTCTGTGTTGCTCGGATATTTTCTGAATGGTTTTGAAATGGTCCCAGTTGCCCCTGTTATTATTGGTATTACTTTTGTTTTTAACCATTCCACATGCGCCTTGTTTCTGTAGTTTATATTCTGAGATCTTCTCAGCTTCTCTCTTGATCACATTTCTGTCCCTTGAAATTGAAACATCTATTAACATGCATGTTCTTTTTTTATTATTATTATCGCAGATTATAATGTCCGGTTTGTTAAGAATGTTCTGTCGGTTTGCACTTGTGGATTCCATAACATGGTTATCTTATCTTCAGGACTTTTTACTAATTTTGGCGCATTCGTATACCAGTGTTCATTGTCTAATTTTACGCCTGTTTCTTTGTATATGTTAAAGTGTAGTTGAGTACACACACTATCATGTCTTTGTATGTATTGTTCTTTGGCCAATATTGAGCATGCTAATATTATGTGTTCTACTGTCACGTCAAATTGTTGACATAAGCTGCATTTGCCATCTGCTTCTGTTTGTAACATATTTGTTGCTTATTATTATTAATAGTAATAATAGTATTTGAGATTGTTTCGGGCTATGCCCGGTGTTGTAAAGCTCTGCTGGGAGGTTGCATCAGGGAGTACTGAAATGAGCATATAAAGCCGGGTACCTGGTAAAGTGACATGATTAGGGGTTATCAGCCTCTTCATCAGATAAGGTGACTTTATCATTGAGGAGTTTCCTCACGATGAAACAGGTGTTTAGCATGACCAATGTCTGGACCTGGGACGGTAGGCGTGGTGGTAGACTGAGGGTAGTGAGACTTTGATTAAACATGTTAGGGATGAACCTGAAGCAGGCAAGACCCGTGGAATAATACGATCTTTATTATTATTATTATTATTAGTAGTAGTAGTAGTAGTTATTTTCAAGGAAAGCATAAAAGCCTGTTCTGTTCAGTGCATTGTGTACGTAGTGTATGTCTAAGCTCATACTTTCGCAAAGTTGCTGTTTTTGAAATTGTGAACTTAAAAATAAAGTTTTACGTACTGCATGATGAGTAGACATTCTAACACTCTGTCTGCTTACATGATTTTAATGGTTGCTTTATTAACACCATCAAGCTGAAAGATAAAAAAATTTTGCAAGGCCTTATTACTCTAAAAATTACCCCAACACATATTTCATATTTTTCGAAGACCTACCCATATTATCTTACATTTTTCTAAGAGCTTGATTCAGTGTCGCTAGTGTCGTGCCCACAGCACATGTTAGCGCGTCCGCCATGTTGTTCCTGATGATTCTGGGAAAGTAGGGCGACACTGGGATGGCCGCCGGTGGCATAACGTTCGGACAAATTTTAATGAAAATCGGTCACATGGTAAAGGATAGCAGGCTAAGAAATGCAACTACATGAGTGTCGTGTTCCGCGTGGATTTAGTTTTTCGTGTATTTTACATATCTTAAAAATGTCCGTTACGTGATTGGCTGTACGCGTCACAAAGTCCGTTTCCTCGTCACGAATGAAGATTTACCACCTTATATGGAAAGCAAACCAGTCGTACTTTGCCTGATACAACTTGCTTGTGATTAAGACGTAGTGGTCGCGAGATCCAGTCGCTGTAGTGGATACGTGTGGCACTGTGTGGTGGTGCAGTAACGGACCGAGGCTAATTGAAATGCTACTGTAGATAGTAATTTCCCACTCCAGATGTTGCGTGCAATATCGCATGGTTTTAAACAGCGTGTATCGTAGAAGACGCAACGTAAAGATCAGATATGCAGTACTGAAACAAGCATTGAAGACGCTTCGCCCCCCCCCCCCCCCCCCCCCCCCCCCCCCCCCCCCGCCCCCCCCCCCACTTCTCCCTACACTCCTCGTCCAATTGTCTTCTCTTTCTCTTTTTTTTTTGCCTGATTTTTCG
>Ga0131853_10007221_pt1 | contig 20082 bp, 18 predicted proteins | sample TergutLab28metaG_FD_92764 | JGI IMG/M metagenome (GOLD analysis project Ga0131853, IMG submission 92764) | Labiotermes labralis P1 segment gut microbial communities from Petit-Saut dam, French Guiana - Lab288 P1 (version 2) (version 2) | ecosystem: Host-associated > Arthropoda: Insects >... | reverse complement strand
TTTTGGTAAAGATGTACTTAAGAGCAGGGCAAACCGCTCTCCGTAATGGCGCACCTCAAGAGAAGTATAGTGGAGGTGAAAGCAGAAGAGAACTCCTTAGCACATGCCTTGGTAGAAGCGAATGCACAGCTAGATAAAGACCCGAACTATAAGGCGTATCGACAAGGCTGGAAGATACGCCAAGTAGTGGAAACCCTACTCGAGACTATCGGCATAGATCTTCTAACGGTGTGGGGATTCCCGAATTACTTACATCTCAGGAAAACTTTCGGGAGTATAAGATAGTCGTCTACCACGGTCTGAGCTCTTAAGACATAATGTTCAAAGGGCAGGCACACTCAACTAAAAGACTTGATATACTGTATGACGATGTCGAACGACATTATCACGTGATCGCTAATCTTACTGTTGCCACGGCTAGTAAGTACGTGTGTAAAGGGTGCAACAAAGCATGCACAAGTGACGTTACGCCCGCCTGCGACCAGACGTGTAGTGACTGGATGGCCGACGTCCCGTGCGCAATCTCGGAAGGTCGAATCCCCTATGCGGAATGTAATAGGCCCTTTAGAAGCCACACGTATTGCGTGAACATCAAACAGAGCACTAAACGGAAACGTTCCGTGTGCGTCCGAGTGGTGTTGTGCGACGTGTGGATGGCTCGTGACGCACGGAAATCACGAGTGTAATAAGCGGTTCTGTGACAAATGTAAAGAGAATAAAAGAAATAGTTTACCTGTGCCATATGAGCCCGCTGATGGACGCGTTGCACCCCGCAAGTGATAAGGTACTGTACGTCTTCTACGATTTCGAGACGACCCAAAATACCGAGTACACGGACGAGGATAATTTGCACGTAACTAATCTCCTCTGCGTGCAACAGTTTTGTTCGAGGTGGGAGGACGTCGAACACTGGGACTGCGTGCGATGCGTTAAGAGGAAGCACTCGTTCTGTCAAGATCCTATGGGGAACCTGCTTACATATCTAAATGAACCACGCCTCTGGGCCAATAAGATCGTAGCTATGGCACATAACGCCAAGGTTTCGACCTCCACGTCATCTTGAATAGGGCAATCGTACTAAAATGGAAACCGAAATTACGAATGGGATTAAAATAATTTGTATGAAGATAGAGCATTTAGTGTTCCTAGATAGCGTTTCGTTTCTCACGTGCCTTCTGCGTAAGCTGCCCGAGGCGTAGGTCTTTCGGCCGCCAAATCGTGGTACCCTCATTATTTCAACACTGATGAAAACTTCGATTACATAGACCCTATCTTCGAAGTCACATATTATGGCGTGAATGCGATGGGCGATGAGGAGAGCCAGAAATCGGAGCTTTTCCACAACAGGCGCGTGCTTGAAAAGTATTGTCAAGACGACGTCACGGTCCTAAGACAGGCGTGTCGAGGCTTCAGACGCGAATTCATGCAAATTGGGAACATAGACGTAATTATCGAGTCGATAACGATCGCGTCGGCTTGCAAGAAGCTGTTGCGTAAACGATTCCTGCAACCCGACACTATCGGACTCATACCGCCCAGAGGGTACACATGGAATAACAACTATAGCAAGAAGGCTTTGGTGTGCCTGCTGCATATGGAAGAGACTGACGGTGTGAAGACGATGCACTGTAGCAACGGTCGCGAATAAAGGCTGCCCGAAATGCCCAGGTTTAGTGTAGACGTTTATTGCCCCGAGACACGCACAGTTTACGAGTTCTTTTGTGGCTACTATCACGTCCATACCTGCCAGCCGTTCCGTGACGTCACCATGTTACGTAGCGTTACGCTAACGGAACGCTATGTGCGAACTATTTGGCGTCTCGAGCAGATAACGCGAGCGGGATACCTGGTCAAGGTCCAATGAGAATGTGAGTTTGACGATGCAGGGAGGCCCGCTTATTCCATAGTGCAACATAGTCCGTTGTTTAACCGTGTTGTCCTGTTCGGGGGTCGAACCGAGGTCATGAGTCTACACTATAAGGCACGGGAGATTGAGACCATTCAATATGTTGACGTCATGAGCCTCTACCCTTACATATGCTAGTATTTCAAGTTCCCCGTGGGACATCCGATCATTCACGTAGGGAATACATGTGAAGATATAGAAACGTGTGTGCGTGTGGATGGCCTCATCAAATGTTCGATCGTTCCACCAGAGAGATTTATCATCCCGTCCTCCCTTTCAGATGTAATAATAAACTCATGTTTTGCCTGTGTAGAACGTGCGTCTACACCTCCTCAAGTGAGGAATGTGTGGCTACCCGAGATAAATATCGTGCCCTCACCGGTACGTGGGTAATGGACGAAGTGTGGCTGGCCGTTGAAAAGGGGTACCGGATAATCGAACTATATGAGGTGTATGAGTATCAGGTGACCCAGTATAATCCCGAAACAGGCGAGAGCGGAATTTTCGTCGCCTATACAAATACATTTTTTAAACTGAAAGCGGAGGCTAGTGGTTATCCCGGCTGGCTCCACGGTCCCGAAGACGAGGATAGATATGTGGACTCGTTTTGGCAGAGCGAAGGGATACGGCTAGAAAAGGAAGCGATCATGTATAATGCTGCCAAACGGGGTCTGACCAAACTCTGTCTCAACTCCATGTGGGGCAAATAGACTGAGCGGAACGATCGGACAATGACCAGAGTGAACACGGAACCCAAAGAACTCTATGGATTCCTAGACACCCGGCATCGAGGTGATGAACCTCTCGTTTGCCAGCGATGACATAGTCTGGTTATCGTGGAAGTATGGTGAAGAGGAACACGTGCCTAGTCTGCGTTATACGAACGAGGTAATAGGAGCTTGTCATCGTCGGGGCAAGAACCCATCTTTATCGCTATCTCGACCGGCAGTGAGAGAACGGGATGTATTGTGACACGGACTCAATGATATACATTCAGCCGAAGGGTGAACCCCCACTCATCGAAACGGGGGACAAATTGGGGGACATGACCTGCGAGTTGCGCCCCTCAGATAGCATTTCGGAATTTGTGTGTGGTGGGCCAAAGAACTAAGCGTACTGTGTGCTGACCGGGAACGGTCGAGAAATGACTGAGTTTAAAGTCAGTGGCATAACTTTGAATTACAACGCGTTGAGATTGGTAAATTTTTATTTCGTCAGGTATACGATTTTGAGAGGGAACACGGGGGATGAACCCTCCGTCTCAAATGAACATACAGACAAAAAAAATTAAACGCAAGATGGCGGGAGGAGGAACAGTACCTATTGTTAAAGAACCTGAGGATAAATTACATAGAATCTAATTTTTTAGAGACGGCGATTACGTGACAATACCCTTTGGTATAAATAACGGGGAGGGAGCGAGTCGTGTCATAACCCTCACAATTGAGGAGTGATGATGATCTGAAATTGAAACATCCGTTCTCATGTATAATGAGCGAAATAGCAGTTCGGGCAAAACGTCGTTCTGCTTACGGTTGCTACAGAATTTCGACTCACTCTGCACCGAACGAGAAATCGGTGGCGGTATAATCTGGTGTTACACCGAGAAGACTGCTGCTCCGAAGAGTCTGCAGATGCCCTCAAAAACCACCTATCATGAGGGCGTAACGGATAAATTCGAAGGTGGTGGTGGGAAACCGTGCCTCGTGATCCTAGACGATCTGTTGAACGACGTGTATTCTAAGCAAGTGTGTGACTTGTTTACGAGAGGCAGCCGTCACAGAAATATCTGCGTAATTTTGATTACGCAAAAACTGTTCCATCAGGGCCGCTACTGTAGAGATATATCGCTGAATGCCGATTATCTGGTTGCGTTGAAAAAGTCAGAGGTAAGAAACAGTTCGCGTACATGGCCAAATAGGTGTATCCCGAAGATAGTCTCGGGTTATATGACGCCTACCTGGATGCGACACAATGACCGCACGATTACCTAATCTTTGATCTGACACAAGACACGGATGACGGTGTGCGATTTCGAACCGACATATTCCCGGAAGAATATCACCCAGTCGTGTACTCCGATATGGGCGACGAAACGTTTGAGGCCGAATTACCACGCCCTTCATGCGCTCAAGACGGCCGAACCAAGATTACGTAAAGCCCTGATAAATAATTGTAACAAGGAACTCGTGAACTGTATAAGCGAATGTGTGTTGCGTGTTCTGAATGGGAATATAACATTATCAGGTTGTAACACGCGTAAGCTGCAGAAATACAAGTCAGCGCTTCGCAAGGTCGCAGACAGGCACGTGTCAATCTAGGGCATGAAGCGACTAATAGTACAGCGCGGGGGATATCTGCTGCCCCTACTGGGCGCCATACTGCCAACGAAAGCCAGCTTAATCTTTACTCACAGATAAAAATGTTACGTGAGATGTACCACGTCCCAGTCGATCATTACCATAGGGGGAAAAACGACGCCGCCCCTCGCCTCTCGACCGGAAGAAACGTAGTAGACTTAACAAAAACACCATCCGTATGAAGAGTGGGTTGGGCTGCGCCATAAGATTCGCGAGGCCGATATCAGACGGAAGGCACGGACAAAGGCTATCTCTGATTTCCCAACACGAATAATAACCGACACGTCAAAAAGGCAGCTGCCCACCTTCCCCGAGCCTCAGCTAGCAAAACAGTTGATTTTCCCTAAAGTGGAGGCGAAAATGCAGCGACGCGGCCCTCCCTCACCAATTCCTTCGACAGAGTTCGAGACCCCCTAAACAAGGACATGATGATGACGATGACGTCACGGAAGAGGAGGAAGGAAATTTGGGAACAGTAGCTTGTCCCAGACGTTTTCTCGACACACAATACGGTATCCGTAGGGATGGCGAGGTTTTAATGATTGGTGATTCCCAGGTGTTTATAGATACCGATGATAATGTCACAATTAAGGGGAACCGCGTTTAGAGGGACGGAGGGGTTATGGGAACTATTAACGCGTAAGAACGTGAATACGGAACTTATCGGCAAGGAGGACTTAAAGACAAAAAAAATTATTGGTAATGAGTTGAATAGATATCAGCTTGGTGATAACATTAATATAACGCAAGGAGAGAAATTTCGCGATGTCATTAGGCCCCTCTTTTCGAAACCGAAGCGACGGGGTTTTGAATCAGCGTTAAGTCGTAAGTGGGTAAAGTATTAATGACAATTATTAGCAAATTATATTGTGACACCGCCAGACCGTCAGCCTTCTCGGCTCTGCAGAAGAAAGGTAAAGAGATGCCCGGGGTAAAACAGAAGTCTGTTGACGTCATAAGAGCCTGGTTAGAGAAAAAGGATGCCTATTCCCTTCACAGGCCGGTGAGGAAGCGTTTTGCACGTAATCCCTATACAGTGACTAAATTTGATGTATGTGTGGGAATGCGATCTGTTGGATGTACAGGCCTACGCAAATCCAATGATAATTATAGATAAATTCTATCAGTTATAGATGTATTCTCGAAATATCTACATATGGTACCCATTAAGAAAAAGAGCGGGCCGTCCGACGCCTCAGCGTTTTGATCCGTAATTAATGACCCTAAATATTCGACAGGACTTCGCCAAATATGGGTACGCACTGATAAGGGCAAGGAATTTCTAAATAAACATTTTCAGGACATGTTGCGGGGTGGGACATTCAGTTTCAGGTGTGCAGGAACTTCGAACTGAAATGTGCGATTGTTGAACGCGTGCATCGCACGATTCGCGATAGACTCTATAAATATTTTACGCATAAAAATACCTACAGATATATCGATGTCCTGCCAACATTTGTGAAGGCCTACAATGACATGGTTCATTCGACGACGGGCAGGGCGCCCTCGCGAGTCACCGATTGGGACGTGCTTGCCTTATTGAAGAGAATGGAGGAGACCTAAGGGCGCGTTCGTGTCGCGAAAGCGACGTGTCGGGTGTGCAACACGTGCACATCAGCACAGAGAAGATTCGGTTCGCTAAGGGTGCCGAAGAGAATTTCAGCACCCATTTTTTGACGGTCGCAAAAGTAATCGAGAGGATGCCGCGAGTCGTCAACGAACTCGAAGATTTAAATGGCACGCCCAAACACGGTCAGTTTCACCGCGAGGAACTGACCCCCGTACGAATAACTGACCGGACCTAATATAAAATAGATAAAATACTGGACAAGAGGGTCAGACGTGGCATTCGCGAATATCTCGTCCGCTGGCGAGGTTACAGTCAGGATTTCGACACTTGCGTGCCTGCAGCTAACGTGAAGAACATCTACGTATGGCGATGCAGAGCCACTTTTATGTCAGCGTACAAACCTATCGCTCCAGTCGATCAAAAAATCTGGAATTTTTTATACCTGCCCATACCGAAACGTGCATTGATCTATATGAAACTGTATCTCCGAGGTAAATTGATATCGGTCTCGAGAAAGGATGTGGACTTTTTGGACCACACGGCCGTGACAAATGATTTCCTGTACTCCCTATTCAATTAATGTAACGCAACTTTTAATGGCGTCACCATCACGCAGGCGAGTTTGCATTATTATCACCGCTCCTATCTCGAGACTGTCATGATCTATGGCACAGAAGCTGCAGCCACGCTTACTGGTATCTAGATACGTGCAACATGCAGCCTGTCGACCCCTCGGCCGCGACTATGACCGCCACGACAAACCGGGGATTCATCCTTCGTTCGAAAAAGGATTAGTGCGAATAGGAAAGTCAAGTTCCTTGGTCGATTACATAATGACATATGTAACGTGCCCCTATACTTGCTGCCGGGCGTTAGGTTGCAGATCAGGTTGACCAAGGCCCCCCTAGCTTCTATCTGATGAACAAGAGTGTCGTTTCAAAAACCGTTTTCAAATTTTTGGACGCCCAATTACTGGTCAGGCGCGTCAGGCCGAACCCCGCTATATTGTTGGCTCACAATTCGACACTGAGCAAGGGCAGTCTTGCGCGGTATAACGTGCCGAGAGTCGAACACAAGACATACACATTCTTGGCCGGATCAAAATCCCTGTTTATAGACATCGCCGTCCAGGGTACCATCCCGAAACGGCTCTTGTTCGCTGGACAGCAAAACGTACAAATTTCAGCATTACGACATCAGCGATTTTTCGCTGTTTGGGAACGGTAAACAGTTCCCTAACGAGGGCGTTACTCTGGGCATGGATCATGCAAAGACGTCCGTCATGGGCTACAGGACCCTGTTCGAGGCGTCCGGCATACATCACTCGAACACGGGACTGCAGATAACACACAGTATGTATATAAACGGCTATCTCATTTTACTTTTTGATCTCACAACCGATAGGGGCGCGTCGCAGGGTCATACGTCCCACTCCGGGAACGCGAATATTAAAATAGAATTGAAATTCAATAAACCTTTGCGATCACGTGTCTGTTGTACCTAGAATTCGACAATTCGGTCCTCATAGATTTTGCTCGCAACGTCACGACCGACATTTAGTGGACACTGTGCAGACACTGTACACTGCGTGAAGTCAGCTCATTCCTCGACGTTTTCCCCTCCGATTTCCTACCACCATCGATCGCGCGAACCGCCACCGTCATCATCAATGTCGATCCCCACACAGAGGGAGGTTCACACTGCCTAGCCGTGCACTTCCGACCCAAATCTTCGAGTGCCTACTACTTTGATTCATATGGCATCGTACCGCTCGTACCCAGCATCCAGGCATTCATTGAACGCAAATGCATTACCTGGGACTATAACAGACGACAGCTGCAAGGCCTGTCGACCGACGTCTGTGGCAAGTACTGTTGTCTATTCGCCCTTAACATTGATGGGAGCTACACTTCGAATCAATTAACCCCGCTCTTCAATGCTTGCAAAATGCAGAGCGGCAGGTGGAGCGATTGTTCAGCACCGAATTCGGGGCTCAGATGACCCGTGCCGCAGCTACCTATAAAAGGTAGGGAATTTGCCCGATTCTAATTATGCCACAACCTAGAGTATCTCGAATGCGCCCTACCCGTCTCTTTCAATCACAAACGCTGGTGTACATTGCCATGTCACAAGTTTCCGAAATTTGTTTGCGCAACCAAAACCGCGCATTCCCTCTACGATTGGTTAATGTACTATCTGCAGGAGAAAGATTTTGTCCAATGTGCAGCTGATATGTCACGTCATTCTGCCGAATTTGTTGCAGCTCTATAAAAACCCCGATCGAGCAGGCCCCACATCATTCTGCTGCTGCGATGGCTACTAGTCGACAACCTGCTATTAAGTGGAAACGCGCCCTGGAGCTGCTGCCCGACGCCTCGTCCGACATCTGTCCCTACTGGCCTGCCAGTCCTTCGTCAATCCCCACAGGGTGCTGCTGAGGCGCCTCTTCTTCATCAACTCGGACAGGACCAAGTACGTGTCTGTCGGTTTCTACCCTGCACGCGACTATCAGCCAATGGTGGAATTCGGCGCCATACGGAGGGGCGAGTCGAAATCCATCATTCTCAAAGACAAGCATATTGACACGTTGGCGGACTGTCTACCCAAGATGCTCGTTTCAATCTGCAATGGAGGAGGTACCGGGGCGGGGTGCGTAACTGGTGCCTTTCTCCTATCACCGGCGAAAAACTTCGGGTCCGCAAGACTGTATTTCGGCACGCAGTACATTAGCCTAACGATACTGGACCTACAATATCTTGCCCGAATGTTTCACATAGTGCAACAACAATTGCACGATTACACTACTGCATTACCGGACGTACTGTCGTATGTGACATCGTCCGTAACTTCAGTGACGTATGTTGAACCTATGCTTAACGCCACTGACCACATAGACAATCGTCATCTGTTCGAGGAACTCGTGACAGCTGTATAAATTTATGGATCACTATTTCTTATCCGAATAAACGCTTAATTTAACTGAATTATGTGTATTCGTGGGGTTCACTGCACATATTTTATTAAATATATTCACTGCACCTACCTGCGGTTCTCCACACCCTACCCTGCGGACCAGCAACAGCAGCCACCACCGGCACGGATACAGCAGTAGCGACGACGATCACCTCGGTGCCATCCTACATTAACTCTCTCTCTCTCTCTGCAGCCACCGGCACGGATGCAGCAACGACCCTCTAGGTTTATTCTGACATCAATTCTCTCTCAAGTGGAGTTACGCACGTTTTGCGGAATGATCATCTCAGGGTGCAAATGCGTAACATCGCTTATTTTCACATACAGACCTGTGTTTGAGGTACTATACTTGTGGTTTCCGGGGAGCACAGGAATATTGTTCGGCTGACGCGTTAATAAAAAGCGATTGCTAGAGAAGATATTTGAAACCGAAACGTACTGTGAACGGTCTTACAATAATGTGCATGAAAATCGAGCACTCGGTCTTTCGGGACAGCGTGTCCTCTCCTCCTCACCCATCTCCTTCACATCGTAATACGAGACTTCTAGGTTTTCCTCAGAATTAAAATGGTGAGGGTACGCCTCGGGCACGGAAGAAGGGACGCGCTTTTCTGGAAGATCATGTGTTCCGTATTCATTCACATTATCGTCAGTCTGTCCATATTCCGTTCTATTTCGAATAATCGTCTATTCTCGCGATCACTTTTATTAACGGGTAAGGTAAACGAATTTTCCTCTGCCACGGCATCCACAAGCAGAAGCACTTCAAACACAACAGCAGTGAATGTGAACGTAAGCGATTTTGCACAAGCACATTCGTGACGATCGTGCTACAGCTTGTGCACTGGCCTTTCAACTCACTGCACTGAGGTATCATGTACAAATTTCACCTAACTCCTGTCTACACAGTACCAGCGTCTTTCACGATGCATACCCACAGGCATCCACCACTACAATGCTATGATAGGGTGTAACACTCACTAGCAGCTTCCTTCACGATGCACACTCTCAAGCGCCCACCACAACAATGCTATTATGCGGTGGGGTTCCTCTAGGGTAACGTTTTATACAGACCCCTAGACGTCTGTTCCCCCTTCCCTCATTCGATATATCACAAGACAATGATTGGGTTTTTGTTTCGTCAGTGGCTTCAAACTTAGATGTCTGCGTCATCTGGTGACATCACCTTCGTACATGCAGCTAGGCAAGGTGTACGTGCTTTGCTGCCATAGCAGAAAATCACGCTCGTGCGTGTTTAATTGCCTTCAGATAAGTGCAGCCACTGTTAAGATGAACGTGCTTAATTACTCTGTGCAGGGGAACTCTGCGCGTGACTTAATACACTGGCAACTGCTTTTCCCCAGACGACCGATGCATTCCATTACTCATACAACAAGGCATGTGCTAAGGAGTTCTCTTCTGCTTTCACCTCCACTATACTTCTCTTGAGGTGCGCCATTACGGAGAGCGGTTTGCCCTGCTCTTAAGTACATCTTTACCAAAACCGACGGGAATCTTTACCGAATGCTCGACTACTACTAAAGTTGAATCTAGAATTCGACTGGGATACTTTACCAAACACGCTCTATATCACGTCTGCGGATAACTGATCTTTCCGTCTGAAGCTCATTGCGATCGGCTTGTCATTCTGGTTCACCTGATTTTGAATTGTTATCCCCACCATTACACTATCATCTCCATCGCGTAACGCGTACCCAGTGAGATCGTTCACACTGGCTGGGAAATGTGCTACGGGATTGCTATTACCTAAAGGAGGTATTAAACGCACGGTTAGTTGCCTTCCTACAGCATTAAACCGCCTGTACTGTCTCGTATTCGCGTCGAGAGTCTCGAATCCGCGAGCCATGATTTCTCTGTACAATAAGATACACTACTATTTTACGTTTATCAGAGCATACCACTTATATCGCTTACCACAAGTGTAGTCAGAATACATTCTTACAGTTCCCAAGCCCTGCTGTCACGTCCTATTTCTTCAGAATATTATTTTAGATTCCAGCAGCAACTGTTGCTGTCACGTACAAGTAATCTCCTATTTATCTGCTTTCGGATGCTGACGTCATGTTCTTTGTTTCAGACGCTGTTTGGCGAACCAATCATGTAACGTTGGCAGGAGGAGGAGGTATTCAACGACGACGTTCGCCTATTCCTAGCATCGCCCCCCGCCAATGGCATCGGGGAAACACCAGACTTCCACCACCTTGAGCCGGACTTGGAGGAGGAGGATACAGTGCTGCTGCTGTGGAAACAAGTCTTACGGCTTGTGACACGGTGGGATCCATTGATCCGTTATTGCCATTGTTTGCATCACATACACTTGGCTATGGATCATCTCCCTACAGCGCACAATATGCTGGCCATGTGCCAAACATAACGCAACATCCTGAACGACCTACTCAAATCTTTCTGGCAGCGGATATGGACATCCCTAACTCGCACGTAGAAACGACCAGACTAGCCTCATTACGTTATGTAACACAGTACGTACCGTTCCAATAATAGGGATGTCCTATCCGCTGCTAGCTGTTTTGAACGTGGTCGACCTTTTGAAGTACTGGCATATGAAGTACGACACTGAAGATAGTTCGCAGCCCTCATCCTGCCAGACAGGGACCTCTTAGAAGTCATCCGGCGTCGTACATTTTCCAGTGCTCCGATGTCTGCAATATACTATTTATACAGCTGTATGTACACAATACTACATTAAAAAGACCATTTGATGTGTATTTTTTTTAATTTGGTGCCGGGGGCCTTTGCCCATTTTTGAGTTTTAGGGCCCACTACCTGCTTTTTTTAATTTCTGCACCCCAATGTTTTGAATTTTGGGTCCGGGGGAAATGCCTTTGGGCGGGCTATAAAAGTCCGATTACTACCATTGAGCCAGCATACGTATCACTGCAGTATGTATTTTACGGATCCTATCAGGTGGCGCCAGCATTCCAAACTGTAACGAAAGTTGCTAGACGCTTGACACAATGAACTAGAAGGGCTACGTTCTTAATGGAAGCGCCTGGAATATTCCTAGCGAAAGGGATCCCACAAGTGGAATGCTCTACACACTCAAGGCACCTACGCTCTCGCTATACGACTCTCTCAACTAGAATGATACTGCCTGCTTACCCGGTTACGTATCTAACGTTCGCTGCTCGCCATCTCTTCCAGTGGTCTCTCTGCTCCCCCCTCCCCACACCATTGACCCAGTGACACTGCACGTACCTCACTTCTGATCAGGACGTTTGTTGATGTTCTGCCAGTTGCTGGTAAGTCCTGCGCCAACTTTTACCCTGCCCGGCTAAGGGCTGGCGCGCACGGACGGATTTTGGCTGTAGAACGGTTGCAGTGTAAGGCCTTGAAGAGAATACTTTAACATAAGTCTAGGAACACGAACGGTTTTAAAAACACAACCTGCTCCATTATCTTGGCGGAGCGATCGTGGCCTTTCCAAATGAAACACGTAAGCGCGTGTCTGCGCACGCACGAGCAGCTGAAAACTTATCAGCGGTATTTCCACCTCTGCATTCTACATCAGCTGCCGGGTCTAGCCTATCGGCTTCTTCGTACCCTCACAATGAAAATACTTAAAAGTACCATTTTAACTCAGAGAAATTGATTATTGTAGTGGAGAATATTTTTGGGGTACGTGCTTAAGTCCACATTATTTTACGAAGCTGGCCCATAACAGTCTTCGACTGAATAAATGATAAACCCACAATTTTTTTGCTTTTTTTTTTCTCGAAACGAAGCATCAATGACACATTACAGCCTTCGCCTCAAACTCTGTTGACATGTGTATGTCATTTTTGTGAAGAAGTAACATTCACTAACTCTTTTTTTCCGCTCGTACGCATGTTCAGCAGGGAATGTGTATCAAAGACTTAGAAGCGCGGTCCGATATCGCACTGTAGTCTGCTACCTCGCATGTCTTTCTCCTTTCTGTGTTGTGCATGGCACTTACCCTCTCTGCTGCAGTGGCTCTTCCGCTGTGGTCGCTAGTCACTAATGAGCATCGTACCTGAATCGTTACGAATATTCAGAATTTAGCTTCACTTAAACGTTTGCTCGTGCATGTCATGCCGACGCTCAAAAAGGCATTTGAAGTTCTAAAATTGTGTGAGTTTCAGAATTCCGACGTTGTCGAAATATCGTCGCTTCTCTGGGTTGTTAGGTGTCTTAGTTAGGCAGTTACCCGACGTTTCTGGACAACGAAGTTGTCCCAGCTTAGTCTTCTTTTGCTTGACCTTTGGATATGGAACCGAAAGGTTGTCCCGAAACATATAGGCAACTACTAATCCTTGCTGCATAATATCCCAGCAGAGCAAACCTCTAACTTTTTGTATTCACTGAACTCGTATTAGCACGTACAGTCCAGAAGGTAAATCAGAAGTACGCCAGAAAAAAATGTTTCGGCGTCTGTGAAATGGACAAGATTTAATGTACGTGGTTGAATATAGTGCCTTGAGGTGTTGTACAACAAACGTAAGAACATTGCGAACCGCCGCTCATTTGCGAAAAGTGAACGATAATTGCCGGCTTAATTATCGGGGTCACAACCGAAAACAGTGCTACTCTTCTCGAACCAAGTGCAGCATAGTGTTCTTCTTACAACCGCAGGCCGGTCATTTCCTTCCAAGAACTTTTGCGATCTGGGAAGTTTAAACACTGTGCAGGAACAGATAAAGTACTTTGAACAAGACTGCTCAGTGATTACCAGGAAAGCAATTAGTAATTCCTATGGATATTTTTGTGTCTACCTGCTGCGACAACTGAACCATGTGTGCTAAGATGTGAATTTGGTTTCTGTCCGACAACATAAATTCAGCGTAGGTCAGCAACTCTCGCCGTCTCTGGTGACAAAACGAGGACGGGTATTCGACAAGGTTGGGTGAGATCGCCATCAAAGTGCTGAAAAACCGTCGGACATTGTAACTGAAGCCGAAAGCACAGGAAGTAAGATTTTTAGCTGAACGACACAGTGACAGCGCAGTCAAGCCCAATATTGTCTGCATTAGCTTTTAGCAAATTATGCCGCGCGTCTGTAAGTAGAGAGACGGGAGGTATGGAACACTATGCCGCCACCGCCACTTAATGTAAACAAACATGGCGTCAAGGTCAATGAACTCGTGACGTCACATTAAACAAAGATGGCGGACGACCTTGCATCCGACGATCACGTGATTTAAACAAGATATTGTATGATCTCCTTATGCCAGACAGTATGGCGCCTAACCTAACATTGAACAGTGATATGTAAACAAATATGGCGGACGACCTAATTATGGTAGACAGTATGGCGCCTAACCTAACTTCAGCCTCTGATATGTAAACAAATATCGTAGTTTGTAAACAAATATGGCGGACGACCTAACTATGGTAGACATTATGGCGCCTTAACTTACTTTAACAACTGATATGTAAACAAATGACGTAATATGTAAATAAATATAGCGGATGAACTAATTATGCTACACAGTTTGGAGCCGGCTATTATTTTGAATGAGCGCTAACCCAAGTTTCAAGTCCTCCATTTTGAATGAGCGCCATTATTAAATTTGTTGTAACCTAACTTTAAAGTCCGCCATTTTGAATATGGCTGCCAGCCCGGTACTTCTAAAAATTGTGTAACCTAATATTAAGTTTGAATTGGCCCTTTTCAATATGGCTGCCAGCGCGCTAGTTTCAAATTAAACATAACTATAAATTCTGCCGTTTTGAATATGACGACCAGCGCGTACTTTTAAAAATTGTTTAACCTAAGAACAAGTTTGAATTGGTGCTTTCCAACATGGCTGCCAGCGCTCTAGTTTTAAATTAAACCTAACTTTAAAGTTCACCATTTTGCAATATATCTAGCGGCGCATGAAATTTAAATGTAACTTTATATGACCTTGTTTTTTTGAAAAGCGTTGGCTGAAGCGGTAAGATCACTGACTCATTGAAATATTTTAGTTTCGAATCCTGGTGCTTTAACCATATCTTTTTTAAAGGATCCTATCGCAGGTATAAGTTAAATACACAATTTTTTTCAATTTACAGACCTCTACAATGTAGGATTTTTTATTATTTCAATAATATAAATATATACAATGTAGGTTATTAAATTATCCACACTTATAAGCATTATTTTTAATCACGAAGAGACATGTTTTTATACTTTAGTTCATTCCACAATGTAGTGAAATCAATGGCATCTATGTCTGGAGGTGCAAAAGGACTTGCATTCAAAACATTTATTTAGCCACTCTGCATGTTCTTAGTGGGGTCTGCCGTATTTGATCACTTCTGTGTGTATGCAATCACTATTCAAATCCAGCAGCTGTGACGAATCTTTTTTACTTAGTTGCACATGAGTGTTCTCACTCGTGATGTGGATATACCGTCCACATTACACTGAGAGGGTTTGTTGTGGGTCACCAAGTTGGTGCACTTCATTCTTGGGATTATCACCTTTGAATGTTATCAGAATGAACCACTGCATCTCGTTTAACACTGCGTGACCAGGAGTTCGGATCTTCACTTCCGGTTTGAGGTTATCACTGAGGTAGATGGAGACATACCATGTTTGTTACTTGTTGAGGTCGTAAGTACGTCGAAGTAACCCCCACGCAGTCATCTGGAATACATTAATGAAATACCGACTGACGAGGACACTTTGCTTACTGCGGAGTAATAATGTGAAAGTTGAGTCACTGAACTAATGAATAGGCCGTCCGCAATGCACAAACGTGTTTAGACTTGTGACATGTAAACGTGTAGCTGATGGCTGGCAGACTTATGTCGGTGATTGGAAGGCATCCTAGCTGAGTGATGTCAATAACGGTACGCTCAATAATTCCGATGAAAAATTGTGTTTTCTGAGGCCCGAAGCAATGGATTGCGAAAGCGGATGATGCGTTGCGAAATACCACATTTTCTAGCTCTGAATATAGTACATCAACATAATTCCAATTACACTCTTGGTCAATAACTTCATTTACCGGGTGTTAAAGATTGCCACTTTCTCCGAGCCGTACGAAATATTAAAGACAGGTAAGGACCTTGTTCTCTGGGTGTCGACAGCCGCCAACCCCTTGACCACGATATCACCAACTCGTCTTTCCAAGTATGTGAAATCAATCACTAAGAAAGACATAGTCGACAGATAGAATATGAGTGTACGTTCCTTATATACAGGGTGTCCCATGATGAATGTGCAAGACTTCGGGAGAGTGTTCCTTGTGTTAATGTGTACATACATAACCCGAAACACCTATATCCAAATTTGAACACTTACGGATATAATGGCCAGAGGAACGTGTGACTTTCTTGCGGTTCCATGTACTGCAACCTGCACAGCTGATGTGTCACGCGCAGGGCTAATGTCTCTGAGACTGGAATGCAGTGTTAATAGCACCTGCGTGACGGTTAGTTGCTTGCGAGTTGTTGCAAGTATGCGTTTTGTGTTTTCCCACGTGGAATAATGTGACATGAATTTTGTGTATGGATTTGGAAACGGCAATGCACATGCTGCTGTTGAAGAATACCAAAGGCGTTTCCCCGACTAAAGGATTCCGTCTAGACGTGTTTTTACTCGTATTAACCAGACATTGCGTGATACTGGCTGTCTTCCCAGTGTTGCTCTGCGCTATGAAAGGAAGGTGGTACGAACGATTAACAGACGAGAGAACATTCTTGAGATGGTTCAGAGAAGTCCAAGTCTGTCCACTCGTAGAATGGCCTTTCGCATCAGCGTATCACGTATGCAGGATTAGCGAACTTTACATGAAGAAGATTTATATCCCTACCATGATTAAAGTGTACAACATCTGGAACCAGGCGACCATGCTGAACGTATGGATTTATGTCACAGGATAACAGCACATCCCGAACTGTTAAGCGTCATTTTATTCACAGATGAGGCGTCTGTTACCCGGGACGGCATAAATAATTCACGGAATGTGCATGCGTGGTCCCATGAAAATCCACATGATACACCTGTAACCAACTTCCAAACTGCTTAGCAACTGGAGGAGGACAATTTGAACAATTACTGTAAAGCAGGTACTGTATTTTAGTACAGTTATGTAGTAGGCTTATACGAAAATGCGCAGTCAGCAACGTTAATTCAGTACTTCCGTACAGCTGAATATTCATGCGGCGTGTAAATTGCTTTGAACCCTAATGACGACTACGGCGTTATTGCGGGTGCTTATGTAGTTGAATTTAATATATTTATGTCACTCATACGTTAGTTACATGTCATGTACAGATATTAACATTACAGAAACCACATATTCCTGCCAGTTTTAATATTAATTTGGTAATCAATAAGTGTGTAACAGCTGTCAAAGTTTCAAAATTCTCTGGCCATTATCTCCGTAACCTTTCAACATAGAATGTAGGTTTATATTGGTATACTTTAACATAAGGAACACTCTCACGAAGTCTCGCACATTCCTACTAGGACACCATGTATATTTCTGGTTTGCAGTCTGCTGCTCCTCCAAACTGCAGCAAGCGGAAAAGAATCCAAACTGAGAGCGGAACATGCCCTCTGCCCTTTTATCAATGCAGTTGTAGCGAGCATTAATAAACATATTGACGAATGGCATAATGGATAGTCCTCTGGCTCTGTGGAGTGCGTACAAGCAGCAGTAATGTCCGCAGAAATTCGAAGTTAAACCCTGTAGTCTGTGGCGGTTAAATGTCCGAGAAATTGAGTGGCGCTTTGGGTATGCCATGATTTCAAATTTTGAATGGTGGTAGTCCGTACGAATCATAATATTCGGCGTAGCCAGAGTCGGAAAAACAGACAGCTACCTAATGCGAACCGGGCATGTAATGCTTATCAAGGTTAGTGACAATTATCTAGGGCTTTTTAAGTGTGCATGGTAAAATATTTAATGGATATCCTCCTTGAAAATAGTTTACATTTTTTTTTCGAAACCATGAATTTGAATGCGATTCATCCTACTGTAACGTTCCTAGAGCGGTCAATCTCGATGTGTCATGGGAATTCAGCATACAAATTCATGTCACAAGTTCAGGGAGCGGCTTTTTGGGGCGTGCTTCTATCCGCACATTTTCTTGACGAGGTAAATTTATGTGCTCTTCGTCAGCCTCCGTCTCAGGTGTCAGGTCAAAACCTAATACGCAAAATCCTTTGTGAATATTTCCAGTGTATTCATGTGAGCACGGTCGTTGTGATGAATACCAGTACTTGAAAATTGTTTTTCGTAGGCCCTGGTAGCACCAAAGGTTGAACAGCAATCCATTGTGAACGTTTCAGAATTGTTCCGAACTTGTTTACGAACACACAAGATTTGTCATATCGTAATTATGAAAGTGGAATGGATTCGTTCTGGTAAAACCAAGGAATGCGGTGTTTTTAACGAATGTTAAAGGAATCCTATCGGAAAATGGTCCAAGGAATTTATTATCGATAGAGACTTGCTGGGCCCCAGTAGTCGCTGTAAACGTTTTAATCCGAATAAGTCCAACTGGATAATGTGCTTCGCGCTTCATAGCTAAAACATAAGCTTGAGCTAGAAGAAGAGGGGGCTTCAATTCGAACTGAGTGATAAGAAAGTAGTGTCCAAAATCCTGATACGAACTTTGTTCTCGTCGGAAGGTCCTAAAAGATAAAATTATTCTGGTTCACGTGTAAGTTTAATGTTCATGTCAACACCGTTAATTTACATTTAACTCAATTGAACAAGCCAACATGCAGCCTTCCATATAATTCAATAGTGCTTCCGTTGCTGAGGTAATTTAACAGTCTGATGTAATCACTGTTGTCTTTGAGTTCTTCAGGCGAATCGAGGTACCAGAAACTGGGGACTGGATGCGTGCTAGACGCGTCATAACCGTGGTTAGAATGTTTGTTTTGAATACCGTATTGCAGATGCTTAATGTGATTATGAACAGTGGCATAGTGTAACTAAAACTTGTCAGACACACTATCTGGATGAAAAGTAAACATAGTCATTTCTGTGTAACTCATCCACAGGAGTCCTATTGACTGTGGTATGTCATGTGTGTTCTAGAAACCTCGTGAATGAGGAGGCCATGGCTCACTGGGGGGCTGCTGTGCCAAAAAATCTGTGTAATATTTTACATTAATAAGTAAATCTGAGGTTTTTAAGTGCCACTTTCTTGCTAGTTATAACATACAGTGATAGAATGAACAACAGATGTAACAGGACTTAGTGCCTTTCATTAAGTTGTCTTACCTAATTTCGTTGTTGGTTATGTGTATATTTGGCAGGGACAGTAGCGCAGTGATTATTATGTGTTACATTTCTAAACTTGTCAGTAAGTTCTGTGCTGACACAAATGTCATGCAAAGTGTCATGTAATTTGTGGGCTCATCTTGTTTCAATATTTAAATACAGACAGGTCAAAGGAAGTACATATTGCTCCCCCCACTACCCTCTTCCTGTGGCACTAGAGCCCAGATTGGGTGTAGGCTGCCTGTATTGAGGTTTCTAGATGACACGCAATTAGGCCAACACAACCGGTAAAACAACTGTTAGTGAGTGATCAGCTAGTTGCATAGTCCACTACCTTCACAGCACACAAAAAACATGATAGCAGAACATTCTTGTCCCCAGCAGGATTTGAACCCACGATTCCAGCAATCGAGCTGCCACAGACTTAGACTGCATGGTCACTGCATTTGGACTGCCTTCTATATCACGGCCCCTGATGTTTGGAATATATGTCTAGTGATTACGATACTGTGGTTCAGTTTTCCGGAATTGAGTACTGGCATTTGAACTCTACAGATGCAGTCAGTGTGTTTTCTGTCATTCAGTCACCAGATCTTTGATTGCGAAATTGGTTTCTACCACGTAAAGGTAACAATAGAAAGGGAAAGAGTCTTTTATTGAATGACACTGTAGATAAGACCATATATCAGGATGGTAGGTGAATGAAATATGAGTGTGGGGCGCTGGTGGAATTATACTGAAAGGGAAAAGCCTGAAATCCTCAGAGCTTGTCCCAGGGTCATTTTGTCCACAAAAATTCCACGTTGCCTGCCCAAGATATAGTCTGACCCTCCGCTGTAAGAAGACACTGTGTAACGGCTTGGTCTGTGTAGGTGAAACCATTAGGAAATGTTATAGTCTATCCCTCATACTGAAGGGTATGTGGATATAATAAAAATATTTCTGATTTGGTCTTACAAGTTCTGACATTAGTATATCGCATTGAAGATTATTTGCTTCTTGGTTGTCTAATGTTTTGTCTTATACAGTTAATAGAAGTAACAA